>ENA-ORRR01000887-ORRR01000887.1-human-gut-metagenome-genome-assembly--contig:-NODE-887-length-23488-cov-3.51858_pt1 | contig 23488 bp, 18 predicted proteins | sample MGYA00242182_ERZ509148 | MGnify/ENA primary metagenome ERZ509148 (study PRJEB26280, sample SAMEA2338674) | human gut metagenome | biome: human gut; feature: human-associated habitat; material: faeces... | reverse complement strand
GCAGCAGATAAGGTGGCAAAGCTGATCGATGACATCTATGTACAGGAGCGCACCGATGACACGGATGAGCAGTGCAAGGCAGCCAAAGAGGCATGGGATGCCCTGACTGACGAGCAGAAGGAGCTGGTAGAAGGCGAGAACGCAGATCCAGATTATTTTGGTCGTGATACCGGCGATGCGAGCCTGGACGATCCGCGCAATCAGGATGAGATTGGCGACAAGGAGATCCTGGTAGTCAGCTTCGGTACTTCCTTCAACGACAGCCGTGTGAAAGATATCAAGAGTATCGAGGATTCCATCCAGGATGCATTCCCGGATTGGGCAGTCCGCCGTGCATTTACCGCACAGATCATTATCAACCACGTTGAGGCTCGTGACGGCGAGTGCATCGACAATATGGATCAGGCACTGGAGCGCGCCGTGGAGAATGGAGTTAAAGAGCTGGTTGTCCAGCCGACCCATCTGATGCACGGTGCTGAGTACGACGAGATGGTTGAGGTGATCGAGAAGTATCAGGATAAATTCGAGCAGGTAGCTGTCGCAGAGCCGCTGTTAGGTGAGGTTGGCGACGATGCAACCGTTATCAATGCAGATAAAGAGGCAGTTGCAAAAGCAGTTGTAGCAGAAGCAGCTTCGGAAGCTGGTTTTAAAGATGCAGCTGACGCAGCCGATCAGGGAACTGCACTCGTTCTGATGGGTCATGGTACCGCACACGTTGCAAAGGTAACCTACAGCCAGATGCAGACCCAGATGCAGAATCTTGGATATAGCAACGTATTTATCGGTACCGTAGAGGGCGAGCCGGAAGAGACTTCCTGTGAGTCTGTTATCGAGGCAGTGAAGGCAGCTGGTTATAAGAACGTCGTTCTTCGTCCGCTGATGGTAGTTGCCGGTGATCACGCAAACAACGATATGGCAGGCGATGATGATGATTCCTGGAAGAGCCAGTTTGAGGCATCAGGTGCGTTTGACAAGGTAGATACTCAGATTTCCGGTCTGGGCAGAATTAAAGCGGTAGAATCATTCTATGTTGCTCATACACGGACAGCCATTGAGTCTATTTCGGAATAATGTATATGAAAAAGAAATTAAATTTAGCGGCGCTTCTGCTTGCTGCCGCTTTTCTCGGAGCGTGCGGAGGACAGAAACAGGACGCAGCCGACACCGTGGCGCAGACAGAGAGCGCAGAAACCGAGAATGCCGAACAGAAAAGCAGCATTGACCTTGCAGACGGCGTCTACACCGTCGATTTTAAGACGGACAGCAGTATGTTCAAGGTCAATGAATCGAAAAATGGAAAAGGTGTCCTGACGGTCAAGGATGGCGAGGCGACACTTCATATCAGCCTGACCTCGAAAAACATCGTGAACCTGTATCTGGGTACTGCGGACGAGGCAAAGGAAGATGAAGCCGGTTGGCTGCAGCCAACCGTAGACACGGTTACTTACAGCGACGGTCTGAGCGAGGAGGTCAACGGCTTCGATGTGCCGGTTCCGGCGCTAGGAGAAGAATTTGACCTGGCTCTGATTGGTAAGAAGGGCACCTGGTACGACCACAAAGTAAGGGTAGAAAATCCGGTTTCCGGAGAGGCAGAGGACGCGGAAGCGGCATCATCCGAGACGGAGAATAGCGATGATGCGGCAGATGCCCAGAAACCGGCAGGGCAGACTGCAGATGTGGCAGACGGCACTTATACCTGTGAGGTAACCCTACAGGGAGGTTCCGGCAGAGCATCGGTGGACAGCCCGGCGACCATTATCGTCAAGGATGGAAAGGTGACTGCCGATATTGTCTGGAGCAGCCCGAACTATGAGTATATGCTGGTGGATGACGTTCAGTATGATCCAATCCAGACCGAGGGCAATTCCGAGTTCCAGATTCCGGTAACGCTGGATGAGGATGTAGCGGTCAGTGCCTTGACGGTGGCGATGAGTCAGCCGCATCTGATTGATTATACGCTGCATTTTGACAGCGTGACGTTATCAGAAGTTACGAAATAAAAGTAGATAGAAATACCTGTCCAGGAAGAACCTCCCGGTCCTTTTGTACATATTTTGATTACAGAAGGATCCGGGAGGTTTATGTCTATGCGTATCTGTGAACTCAAACAGCGGGAAGTTATAAATGTAAAAGATTGCAAGCGCCTTGGTTTTGTGGGCGACGTCGATTTTGACATCAGCACGGGAAAAATGCTTGCGATCATCGTGCCGGGACCGGGCTGTGTCTGGGGCTTTCTGGGGCGGGAAAAAGAGTACATAATTCCATTCTGCGACATCTGCCAGATAGGGGATGACATTATTCTGGTGAGGCTGAAAGAAGAGAGAGAAAAGAAGGAATAAAGAAGGAATAGCGGAAAACTTCTGCTTGCAGAAGCGCACTTCCTGCGATATTATAATAAGTATGATATGTTATGAAAACTTGGCGGGGGCATATCAATAAAACCAGAAAAGGGGAAGAGCGATTGAAGTGTCCATTTTGCAACGCGGCTGACACGAAAGTAATCGATTCACGGCCTGCGGATGACAACAGTTCTATCAGACGCCGGAGACAGTGCGAGACTTGTGGAAAGCGTTTTACCACATATGAAAAACTTGAGACGATCCCTCTGATGGTTGTCAAAAAGGATAATACCCGGGAGATGTACGACCGGGCGAAGATAGAGGCAGGAATCCTGCATTCCTGCCACAAGCGCCCAGTCTCTCAGGGACAGATTTCGGCGTTGATCGACGATGTGGAAAACAATTTATTTAACCGGGAAGAACGGGAGATCTCGACCGCGGTGATCGGGGAACTTGTGATGGAGCGGTTAAAGGATCTGGATGTGGTTACCTATGTGCGGTTTGCATCGGTATACCGGGAGTTTAAAGACGTCGATACATTTATGGAGGAACTGCAGAAGATACAGCAGCGGAATGTGCCGTCGTATGAGCCTGGAAAGAACGGGGAAGAGACCAGATGATGGGAAATGCGTTTTATCCGGATGAATGGCTGGATTCTGCGTATGATATCCCGTATGAGCAGTTTTACCAGAAGGGAATGCGGGGTATCATATTTGATATTGACAATACGCTGGTGCCGCACGGTGCCCCGGCGGATGAGCGGGCAGTACAGCTGTTTGAACGTTTGCGGGCGATAGGGTTCCACACCTGTCTGCTCTCGAATAATAAGGAGGCGCGGGTCGCCCCGTTTGCCGGACAGGTAGGTTCGGATTATATTTACAAGGGCAGAAAACCGAAGCGCAGCGGATACAGGCAGGCGATGCGCCGGATGGGAACGGGCGAGCGCTCGACGATGTTTGTCGGGGATCAGCTCTTTACGGATGTGTACGGGGCGAGGCGGACAGGCATCTATTCGATTCTTGTAAAGCCGATCAATCCGAAGGAAGAGATCCAGATTGTGTTAAAGCGGTATCTGGAGAAAATTGTCCTGTGGTTCTATGTGAGAAGACAGGAAAAAAAATAGCGGAAGTTTGCAGCCGGGTGTTTTTGAACGGTTTGAAAGAGCTTGCCAGGCGGCAGAACCGGATGCTGACAGGAGTGCCGGAAACGGTGGAAAATCAGTTGTTTTCAGAAAAAATATCGGCAATTTTAGAAAAATAAGGGGCGGAATTGACATGATGTGCCCTGCGTTTTCAAAAAAGTAGTTGAAAAAGAAGATTTTATAGTATAAAATAAAAAAGATAAAGCGAGTATTTTCAAGGAGGAGCATCATTTATGATATCAGCGGGCGATTTTAGAAACGGCATCACACTGGAGATTGATGGCAACGTATACCAGATCATGGAATTTCAGCACGTAAAACCGGGAAAGGGAGCTGCGTTCGTTCGTACTAAAATTAAGAACGTAATGAATGGCGGCGTTGTAGAGAAAACCTTCCGTCCGACCGAGAAGTTCCCGTCTGCCAGAATCGACAGAGTTGATATGCAGTATCTGTATTCCGATGGCGACTTATACAACTTCATGGATGTAAACACATATGAGCAGGTAGCTTTAAACCAGGAGACAATCGGCGACGCACTCAAGTTCGTAAAAGAGAACGAGATGTGCAAGATCTGTTCTTACAACGGCAAGGTATTCTCCGTAGAACCGCCGCTGTTCGTAGAGCTTGAGATCACAGATACAGAGCCGGGCTTCAAGGGCGATACCGCTACAGGCGCTACCAAACCGGCAGTTGTAGAGACTGGCGCTACTGTATATGTACCGTTATTCGTAAACCAGGGTGATAAGATCAAGATCGATACACGTACTGGTGAATATCTGTCCAGAGTCTAAGTTATAACATATACGTCAGAAAGGTCTTCACGATACCGTTTGTACCCTTGTGGGGAGGCAGTCGTGTCACTGACAGGTTTCTGACTGGAAACAGAGATTACTGTTTGTGGCAGGCATTTTCCTTTGCTGGTTATGCAGCGCATGAACAGTAGCAAGCAGAGAAACTGTTGTAAGATCCGGAGGAAACGTCGAGATTTTACAACAGTTTTTTTGCTTAACATATCGGGGAGGCGTCTATGACGCGTCCGTTGGTTCATCTCAGAGAGCAGGTTCGGAGTGAGCGGTGCTCATGGGGAGTGATAAATATGGAGAACGGAAGAGAAGACCGTCTGCGTCTGGGGGAAGAGGATGAGCCGGGGCGCAGATCTGGTGGCAGGAAGAGGCGTACATCCGGCAGGCAGACGGCAATCCGCCGGGAGCGGACGAGGCAGCAGAAGAAGCGCCGTGTGATGATGCGGCTGTTTTTGTGTCTGCTTATTTTCCTCCTGGGTGCGGGAACAGGCTGGACGCTGCGCGGGAAAATGATCCGCAAGCTGATCGATCCGTCCACGATCGAGATGCCAAACTGGGTTGATGAGCAGCTTCTCACGGTCAACCGATATTCCAGACCGGGGACGAATATCCCGGTCATCAACGGGATCGTGATTCACTATGTGGCAAATCCTGGGACGACGGCACAGCAGAACCATGATTATTTTGAGGGGTTGAAAGATCAGAGCGGCAGTAACACTGTTTCCGTCAGCAGCAATTTCGTGATCGGTCTGGACGGCGAGATCATTGAGTGCGTTCCGGTCGGGGAGAAGGCATATGCCTCCAATGAGAGGAATGCGGACACTGTTTCGATTGAGTGCTGCCATCCGGCGGCAGACGGAAAGTTCACAGACGAGACGTATGACTCGCTGGTAAAACTGACTGCATGGCTGTGCAAGCAGCTCGATTTAAGTCCGAAAGATGTGATTCGTCATTATGACGTGACTGGAAAGGCGTGCCCGAAGTATTTCGTGGATCATGAGGATGCCTGGAAGCAGTTCCGCAAGGATGTGAAAAAGGCAATGCGGAAGGATATATCAGATGAGAGATGACTCCCACCTCTTCAGGTGGCGAGGAGCAAATTAGTATCAGTGGTGGGAGCGGGTCTCCCATCTGATATAGCCTCCGGCAGGATTGCTTAAGATGCGCAAAAGAAATATGTCATGCTTTGCATGACGCGCATCTCGCAGCAAGAATGCAGAGGCATTCTTGAAAATATGCGATATAAATTATGAAAGGGAATCTAGTATGAAAACGATTTTAGATTTGATCGTGGAAGAACTGAAACCGGCGTTTACCGGCTGCGGGTACGATGAGAAGTATATCCGCGTGACGGTATCAAACCGCCCGGATCTCTGCGAGTATCAGTGTAACGGCGCGATGGCAGCTGCCAAAGCGTATAAAAAGAAACCGATCGATATTGCCAATGAGGTGGTGGAAAAGACAGCCGGAAGCAAGATGTTTTCTGAGATCAACGCCGTGATGCCTGGATTTATCAATATCCGCCTGAATCCGTGCTACCTGGCATCCTATGTACAGCAGGTGGCAGAGGATGAAAAGCTGGGACTCAACGCTGCTAAGAAGCCGGAGACGATCATCATCGATTACGGCGGAGCCAATGTAGCAAAACCACTGCATGTCGGACACTTACGTTCCGCGGTCATCGGAGAGAGCATCAAGCGCATCAGCCGCTATATGGGACACCATGTCATCAGCGATGTGCATCTGGGGGACTGGGGATTGCAGATGGGACTGATCATCGAGGAGCTGCATGACCGTCAGCCGGATCTGGTATATTTTGACCCGGATTATACCGGCGAGTATCCGTCGGAGCCGCCATTTACGATTTCCGAGCTGGAGGATATCTATCCGGCAGCGAGCGCGAAATCCAAGGAAGATGCGGCATTCCGTGAGCGGGCACAGCAGGCAACCTTCAAACTGCAGAGTGGCTATGCACCGTTCCATGCGATCTGGAAGCACATCATGAACGTGTCCTTGAAGGATCTGAAAAAGAACTATGGCAATTTAAATGTATCGTTCGACCTCTGGAAGGGCGAGAGCGATGCGCAGCCATATATTCCGGGACTGATCGAGGATTTACAGAAAAAAGGTCTCGCCTATGAGAGCGATGGCGCGCTGGTTGTCGATATCGCACAGGAAGGGGATGCGAAGGAATATCCGCCTTGTATCGTCCGCAAATCCGACGGTGCGGCGCTGTATGCGACTTCCGATCTGGCGACGATCATCGAACGTGAGCAGGATTTCCATCCGGACCGCTACATTTACGTCGTAGACAAGCGCCAGGAGCTTCATTTTATCCAGGTATTCCGTGTGGCGAAGAAAGCGGGCATCGTCAAAGAAGATACGCCGATGATCTTCTTGGGCTTCGGTACGATGAACGGCAAGGACGGTGGTCCGTTCAAGACACGTGAGGGCGGTGTTATGCGTCTGGAACACCTGATCAAGAATATCGATGAGAAGGTATATGAGAAGATTCAGGAGAAGCAGAAGGTTCCGGCGGACGAGATGACACGCACGGCGGAGATTGTCGGTCTGGCGGCACTTAAATATGCCGATCTTTCGAATCAGGCGACCAAAGATTACATTTTCGATGTAGACCGCTTTATTTCCTTTGAGGGAAATACAGGTCCACATATCCAGTATATGATCGTCCGCATCAAGTCCATTCTGGAGAAATACAAGGAACTGCGCGGTGCGGATGCTAAAGTGGTTCCGATCCGTCCGGCTGAGAGCGAGACAGAGAAAGCACTTCAGATGGCGCTTTGCCGTTTCGGCGAGGTGACAGAATCTGCATTCTACGAGACGGCGCCGCATAAGCTCTGCCAATACATGGCGGCAGTGGCGGATGCGTTTAATGCATTCTATCTGGAAAATAAGATCCTCTCCGAGGAGGACGCAGCGAAGCAGGCAGCCTTTATCAGCCTGATCACGCTGACCAAGCGGGTGCTGGATACCTGTATGGATCTGCTCGGAATGGAATCGCCGGAACACATGTAATCTGTAATATGGAGGAATCCTCATGAAAATAATAAAAATGTCCGTAGATACCTTCTGGAAGGGCGAAGTACGGGTACAGGGACAGATTGAGGATGAGACAAAGGTATATCAGACAAGAATTTTTATCAAGGGTAGTCAGATCTATGACTACTCTTGTTCTTGTGCGGAGGGAAATTCATTCCGGGGTCCCTGCGTGCATGCAAAAGCGCTTCAGGAGGCGTTTGCCCGCCAGCAGAAAGCCGAGCATACACCGCCGGTTTCGACTTCGCCGGAGATCCGGATGATGATCCGGGAGTACACGAACCGGGAAGTAGCGCGGATTCTGGGCGAGGAAGAGCGGGAACCGGTCTATCTGCATCCCTATTTACAGATCCGGCGCGGCGAAGTGCTTTTGGAGGCACGGATCGGACGGAAAAAACGGTATATTGTGAAAAACCTGCTGGAATTTGCACAGGCGGTTCACAGCGGAAAACGGGTGGAATACGGAAAAGGCATGGCGTTTGAACACGTCCCGTCTGCCTTTGCGCCGGAAAGCCGCCCATTTTTAGATCTTCTGCTGGAGGAGGCGGATGCCTACATACGCCATTATGAGGAGATGCGCGGTCATGCGGGGCTGCCGCTTCCGGTGATGCGGGCGTTAACGCTGGGATCTGCAGCGAGGGATCGTCTGTTTGATCTTTTAGAGGGAAAAGAAGTCCAGACGGAGGACGAGAAAGGTGCTGAACGTGTGTGCCGGGTTGAGCGCAAGGATCCGCGTTTCCCGGTGGAGGTGGAAGCAAGGGGCGATGGAATTGCGGTTACGGTTCCATCGGCTCTAACTTCATTCCGGGGAGAACAGCGTCTGTATGTGGCAGATGGATTGCATCTGTTTGGATGCAGTGAACTGTATACAGAAACGATGGGCGTTTTTCTGGAGCAGATGGAACAGGGCGGAAGAGAGTGCGGAAGCCGGAAAGAGAAGCGGGAGCTGCTGGTTGGAAGCCGGGATATTCCGCTCTTTTATGCGCGGGTGCTGGAAGGCATGGAGGCACTTGGGATCTTGCAGAACCCGGAGATCGATTGGGAGAAATACCGCCCAGAGGCGTTGAAAGCCCGGTTTGAGTTTGACAGTGATTCGCCGGACGAGCTGCGTCTGCGTCCGACGCTTTCCTACGGAGATTTTACGTTTTCGCCGCTGGCGGACGAGCATGTTCCGCGGGAGATCTGCCGGGATGTACCGGCGGAATTTTATATCAGCCGCCTGATCACGCGGTACTTCTCTTACTGGGAGGATGAGAGCGGCGAGCTGGTGATCCGCGGGGATGAAGAAGCGCTGTACCAGGTTCTGAGCGAGGGAATGCCGCAGTTTCAGGAGGTGGGCGAGGTATGGCTGTCAGAGTCTGTCCGCCATCTGCGCGTCCTGCCCCCGCCGGAAGTGTCGATGGGGGTTTCTCTTGGAGGCGGCTGGCTGGATCTGAAGATTGAGACGGCGGGAATCGACCCGGCGGAGCTTTTGCAGGTACTCAGTGAATACCGCCAAAAAAAGAAATATTACCGCATGAAAAATGGCGAATTTTTGCAGCTTTCGGGCGGCGGCCTGCAGGCGCTTGACAGCCTGACTGCGGATCTGGGACTGACAAAGAGTGAATTTCAGGCGGGGGAGGCGAAGATACCTGCCTACCGTGCTTTTTATCTGGACAGTCTCTCGGGCGACGGCAGGATGAAACTGTTTCAGCGGGATGAAGCCTACGGGATGATGGTGCGCGATCTAAAAACGGCGCAGAGTGTCAGCTATGCGGTTCCGGCGGTGCTGGAAAAGACGCTGCGGGAATATCAGAAGATCGGATATACGTGGATGCGGACGCTGGCGCGGTATCATTTCGGCGGGATCCTGGCAGATGATATGGGACTGGGAAAAACGCTGCAGGTGATTGCGCTTCTGACGGCATTTTATCAGGAAAAAACCGAGCAGAAAGCGGCTGGAAATGAAGGCAGTGGGTCAGAATTACCTCTTCCGTCTTTGATCGTCTGCCCGGCGTCGCTCGTCTACAACTGGGGACAGGAATTTGCCCGGTTTTCGCCGGGGATCCGCGTGCTTCTGATTGCCGGGACGGCGAAAGAACGGCAGGAACAGCTGGAGGAGCAGATGCGGATGGAGGCGTCTGAGGGGGCGCAGGTGATCATCACGTCCTATGATCTGTTGAAACGGGATCGGGCGGCGTATCTGGGACGCACGTTTGAATATGAGATTATTGACGAGGCGCAGGTCATTAAAAATGCAAAGACACAGGGAGCGAAGGCGGTAAAGGAGATTTCGGCGAATGCCCGTTTCGCTCTGACGGGAACGCCGGTGGAAAACCGGCTCAGCGAGCTTTGGAGCATTTTTGATTTCCTGATGCCGGGATTTTTATACAGTTACCGGAAGTTTCGTGAGCGGTATGAGCTGCCAATCGTGAAAAATCAGGATCCGGAAGCATTGACGGCATTGCGGCGGATGACGGGACCGTTTGTCCTGCGCCGCTTGAAAAAGGATGTGCTGCGGGAGCTTCCGGGCAAGGAAGAGAGGATCGTTTATTCGGCAGCGTCGGGGCGGCAGCAGAAGCTTTATACGGCGTCGGCGTTGAAACTGAAAGAGGCGCTGGCTGGCGGCGCGTGGTCGGGTAATGGAAAATTGGAAGTGCTTTCCCAGCTCATGCGGCTGCGCCAGATCTGCTGTGATCCGGCACTCTGTTTTGAAGATTATACGGGGGAATCGGCGAAGCTGGAGACCTGTGTTTCGCTGATCGCATCGGCGTCTGCGGCGGGACATAAGATCCTGCTCTTTTCCCAGTTTGCCTCGATGCTGGAGCGGATTCGGGAACGCCTTTTACAGGAGGGCATTTCGTCCCATCTTCTGGTCGGCGCGACCCCGAAGGAAGAACGCAGCCGGATGGTGCAGGCGTTTGCCTCGGATGAGGTTCCGGTGTTCCTTATTTCCCTGAAAGCCGGGGGAACGGGACTCAACCTGACGGCGGCGGATATCGTGATTCATTACGATCCGTGGTGGAATGTGGCAGCGCAGAACCAGGCGACCGACCGCGCGTACCGGATCGGGCAGGAAAAGCCGGTCACGGTATATAAACTGATCTTAAAGGATACGATAGAAGAAAATCTTTTGAAGCTGCAGAATGCGAAACTTGCGCTGGCGGCGCAGGTGGTTTCAGAGGGAATGGTTTCACTGGGCGATTTGAGCCAGAATGAACTGATGGAGCTGTTTGAACAGAATCCATAAAAAATTTGTAGAAATAACGGGCAGGAGGAAAAAGCGTGAAGCAATGGAAACGATACAAATCATATATACTGCCATATAAGAGCGCCTTTATTCTGGGACCGCTCATGATGGTAACGGAGGTGCTGGGTGAGATTCTGCTGCCCAAATTTATGTCGATGATTATTAACCATGGCGTGGCGCAGAAAGACGGCGGATACATTCTCAAAATGGGACTTGTGATGGCAATTACCTCCTTTTTGATGGCGGCAGGCGGCATTCTGGGGGCATATTTTGCAGCGAAGGCGTCGATTTCCTTTACCAGCGATCTGCGCCGCGACTTATTTGCCAGAGTGCAGCAGTTTTCATTTAAAAATATCGATACGTTCAGCACGGGATCACTGGTAACCCGTCTGACGAACGATATCCAGCAGGTACAGAACCTGATTATGATGGGACTTCGGATGATGCTGCGCGCGCCGGGCATGTTCCTGGGGGCGCTTGTGATGGCGTTCTGGATGAATGCGGAACTGGCAGCTGTCATCCTGGTGGTGATTCCGCTTCTGACGGCGGCGATCGTCTGGATCCTACGGACTGCCTACCCGCGGTTTACAGCCATGCAGAAAGCGCTGGATACGCTCAATAGCGGCATCCAGGAGGTGCTGACGAACGTGCGGGTGGTGAAATCCTTTGTGCGGGAAGACTACGAGGAAAAGCGGTTTGCCGACACGAACCGGGAGCTTAAGGAGGCAGGGCTGCGGGCGCTGAAGATCGTAATTGCGACGATGCCGGTCATGATGTTCGCGATGAATGTGACGACACTGGCAGTTGTCTGGTTCGGCGGAAACCTGATTATCGGCGGACGGATGGCGGTCGGAGATCTGACGGCATTTACGACCTACATTGTACAGATTCTGATGTCACTTATGATGCTCTCAATGGTATTTTTGCAGAGTTCCCGCGCGATGGCGTCCATCCGGCGAATCGATGAGGTGCTGGATGAGCCGATTGATCTGAGCGATGAAAATGCATCACAGAAGGACCGGAAGGTTGAGAAAGGACGCGTGGAATTTAAGGATGTTTCCTTTTCCTACCGCGAAGGCGGTGAGCCGGTTCTATCCCACATCAGCCTGACGGCAGAGCCGGGAGAGACGATCGGCATCCTCGGTGCGACCGGAAGCGGAAAAACGTCGCTGGTACAGCTGATTCCCCGCCTCTATGATGTGACAGAGGGGAGTGTGCGGGTGGATGGTATCGATGTGCGGGAGTATTCCCTGAAAAATCTCCGGGACGGCGTTGGCATGGTTTTACAGAAAAACGTCCTGTTTTCCGGCACGATCGAGGAAAACCTGCGCTGGGGTGATGAGACGGCGACGGAGGAAGAAGTGCGGCGGGCAGCAGTGTATGCGCAGGCAGATTCCTTTGTGAATTCGTTTGCCGAAGGCTACAAAACGGAGATGGGACAGGGCGGCGTCAATGTATCCGGCGGTCAGAAACAACGGCTGTGCATCGCAAGGGCACTCTTAAAGAAGCCGAAGATCCTGATTCTCGACGACAGCACCAGTGCGGTCGATACGGCAACGGAGGCGGCGATCCGGACGGCATTCCGGGAAGATTTGAAAGATACGACGAAATTTATTATCGCACAGCGGCTGAGTTCGCTGGAATACGCGGATCGGATTCTCGTCCTTGAGGACGGCAGGATGATCGGAGAGGGAACGCAGGAGAAGCTGCTGGCATCCTGTGAGGCGTACCGGGAGATCTATGAGACGCAATATGGAAAACGGGCAGACGGGGAGGTGATGGCATGATGGATGAAAAACAGATTGAAAGCCTGAAACGCCGATATGGCAGCCGCATAGCCGACGCGCCGAAACGCCGCCGGGGACCGGAACGGATGGCGGTCATGAAGGGCGGAAAGCCCAAGGCGGGCGGTCAGACGATGCTGCGCCTGCTTTCATACTTAAAACGCGACCGGATGGCGATGACAGCCGCCTTTTTCTGTGTGATCCTGGGGACGGTGACAAATCTGGCGGGCGCCTATATGCTGCGCCCGATCATCAACCGGTATATTGTGCCTTTAGATGGTAGCCGGGGCGATGTGGCGGGGCTGTTCCGTTCCCTGTGCGTGATGGGAGCGGTTTATTTAGTCAGCGTTGCCGCTGCCTATATGCAGTCGCGCATCATGCTGCAGGTGGCGCAGAACGCGTTGCAGCGGCTGCGGGAAGAGCTGTTTAACCATATGCAGACGCTTCCGCTCCGGTTTTATGATACCGGCAGCAACGGCGATCTGATGAGCCGTTTTACAAACGATGTGGATACGATCGGCATGATGCTCAGCAGTACGCTGGTGCAGCTTTTATCCGGCGCACTCAGTATTGTGGGAACGCTGGTGCTGATGATTTACACGAACGTGTGGCTGACGGTGATTACGCTTGCCATGATGCCGGTGATGCTGCGTGCCGGTAAATTTGTTGCCGGACGGAGTCAGAAATATTTCTCTGCCCAGCAGGCGGCGCTTGGCGCGATGAACGGCTATATTGAGGAGACCGTGCAGGGGCAGAAGGTCGTCAAGGTATTCTGCCATGAGGAGATCGCAGAGGAAGAATTTGGATGGCTCAATGCGGATCTGAAAGAAAAACAGATCCGGGCGCAGTTTTTCGGCGGTGTGATGGGACCGGTCATGAACAATTTAAGCCAGTTAAATTATGGACTGACAGCCTGCATTGGCGGTCTGCTCTGTGTGTTCCGGAACTTTGATGTCGGTGGACTGACCGTATTTTTAGGCTTTTCGCGGCAATTTTCCAGACCGATCAACGAGCTTTCCATGCAGGTTGGAAACGTATTTTCGGCGCTGGCAGGCGCGGAGCGCGTGTTTGCAGTGCTGGATGCGGAACCGGAGGCGGCAGATGCGCCGGATGCGGTTTCGATCGCGCCGATCCGCGGTGAGGTGGTGCTTGACCATGTGACTTTCGGCTATGAGCCGGGGCAGGTGATTTTGAAGGATATTTCGCTCTATGCGAAGCCGGGACAGAAGATCGCCTTTGTCGGCTCGACGGGAGCCGGAAAAACGACGATCACGAATCTGATCAACCGTTTTTATGATATACAGGGCGGCTCGATCACGGTGGACGGCGTCGATGTCCGCCGGATGCACCGGAAGGAGCTGCGGGAAAATATCGCGATGGTTCTGCAGGATACGCATCTTTTTACCGGCACGGTACGGGAAAATATTCGATACGGGCGGCTGGATGCCACGGATGAAGAAGTTGTTGAGGCGGCAAAAACGGCATCGGCGCATTCCTTTATCATGCGTCTGCCGGATGGGTATGACACGATGCTGGAGGGCGACGGTGCAAACTTAAGCCAGGGACAGCGCCAGCTATTAAACATTGCGCGGGCAGCAGTTTCTAAAGCACCGATCCTGATTCTGGATGAGGCGACGAGTTCGGTCGATACGCGGACGGAGAAGCACATCGAGCACGGCATGGACCGGCTGATGGCGGACCGGACGACCTTTGTCATCGCCCACCGGCTTTCGACAGTCCGCAACGCCAATGCGATCATGGTGCTGGAGCACGGGCAGATCATTGAGCGCGGCGACCATGAAGATCTGCTGGCGCAGAAAGGGCGGTATTTTGAGCTGTATACCGGAATGAAGGAGCTGGAATAAGGCTTTCGTTGAGAATTAAATGAGAATTTGTATCCTGTACGCGTGAACTCACCTATATTGAAAAACGGATGGATCTAGTGTATAATGGGAACACTTGAAATTTTTAAGTAAAATCGGATCACGTAAGCTGGAAAATAGAGCCGGATCCGTGGCAAATTTTGTACCATTAGGAGGAATATCTATGAGTATCCGAGTTGGAATTTTAGGATATGGAAATCTGGGACGCGGCGTGGAGTGTGCGATCCGCCAGAATCCGGATATGGAACTGAAAGCAGTATTTACACGGCGTGTGCCGGAAACGGTCAAGATCCTGACCGAGGGCGTACCGGTTTATCATGTAGATGAGGCAGAGGCGAAGAAAGACGAGATCGATGTTTTGATTCTCTGCGGCGGTTCGGCTACGGATCTGCCGGTCCAGACCCCGAAATATGCACAGTGGTTTAACGTAGTGGACAGCTTCGATACCCATGCAAAGATTCCAGAGCATTTCGCAGCAGTCGATGAGTCCGCACAGAAATCCGGAAAGGTTGGCATCATCTCCGTTGGCTGGGATCCGGGTATGTTCTCTCTGAACCGTCTCTATGCAGCTGCATGCCTGCCGGAGGGCGAAAATTATACATTCTGGGGCAAGGGTGTCAGCCAGGGACATTCCGATGCGATCCGCCGGATCGAGGGCGTCAAGGATGCCAGACAGTACACAATCCCAGTTGAGAGTGCACTGGAGGCAGTCAGAAGCGGCAGCAGCCCAGAGCTGACCACCCGCGAAAAACACACCAGAGAGTGCTTTGTTGTGGCAGAAGAGGGCGCGGATCAGGCAAAGATCGAGAATGAGATCAAGACCATGCCGAACTACTTTTCTGATTATGACACAACGGTTCATTTCATCACCGAAGAAGAACTGAAACGCGATCACAACCGTCTCCCGCACGGTGGTTTCGTACTCCGTAGCGGCAAGACCGGCTGGAACAAGGAGAACCACCATATCATCGAGTACAGCTTAAAGCTGGATTCCAACCCGGAATTTACTTCCTCCATCATCGTGGCATACGCACGCGCGGCATACAAGATGAACCAGGAAGGCCAGAAGGGCTGCAAGACCGTCTTTGATGTGGCACCGGCGTATCTGTCGGCAGAGAGTGGGGCAGATCTGCGGAAGAAGTATCTGTAATAATTTCAAATTTTCCTTTCAACTTGTATTGTCGCTTAAAATGAAGTAAAATGTAAGACAGATTTGCATGATTTGTACCTGCGCAGCACTGGCAAAATCCGTTAAAGTCCGCGCAATGAGTGAACGTAACTTTACGTTTGCGGGAGCTGGCGGGTAGGAGAAAAGCGAAAATACATACAGGAAGGACAATATACGATGAATAAATGGAAAAAATCTGTGCGTTCCCTCTGCCTGGGAATAGCACTTATGATGTCTGTGTCATGGACGGCATTTGCTGCGACAGACGGGGCGACCGGTCCGGGACAGGCGGCAGGAGGCACGGTCTCCGGCGCAGTTCCTTCGGGAGCAACGGTTACTTCACAGAATGCAGCTCAGCCGACGGTGGCAGCGCAGGGCGCAGTGCTCTATGATGCGACGCACAACCAGTTCCTGTTTTCCAAGAATGCGGATACGCAGTATTATCCAGCCAGCATCACGAAGCTGATGACGGCGCTTCTGGTAGCGGAAAACTGTAATCTGAGTGATACGGTAACCTTTTCCCAGACGGCAGTTTCGAATCTGGAATCGGGCGCGGTGACGCTGCAGGTCAAGGCGGGTGATACCTTTACGGTTAAGGACTGTCTCTATGGTCTGCTTTTAAAATCGGCAAATGAGGTGGCAAACGGACTGGCGGAGCATGTGTCCGGCAGTGTCAGCGCGTTTGCGGATAAGATGAATGAGAAGGCAGCGTCCTTAGGATGCACGCATACGCATTTTGCAAACCCGAACGGTCTGAACAATGCGAACCATTTTACAACCGCACATGATATGGCGCTGATTGCAAATGCTGCATTCAATAATGCAACGGTGCGTCAGGTTGCATCGACCCTGCATTACGATTTCCCGGCGACTGCCAGTGTGCCGACGGTGCGGACGCTTACGATGGGACATAAGATGCTCAATCCGGCAAATTCCCAGTATTATGAGGGAATCATAGGCGGAAAGACCGGTTATACCTCCCTGGCAGGCAACACGCTGGTAACGTGTGCAGAGCGGAATGGCGTGCGCCTGATTGCAGTTATTTTAAAGAGTTCGCAGACCCATTATGACGATACGAAGAAGCTGCTGGACTATGGTTTTGCGGTGGCGGGAAGCGCATCCGGCACACCGGCTGGCACGAACACTTCGTCTTCCGGCAACCAGGGTGGACCGGGTAGCTCTGGAGCTGGCAATACAGCTGCTCAGGGCGACGGTGCGTGGCAGCAGTTTGGAAATGAATGGAAATACCTGAAAGCAAACGGAACCTACGCGGCAAATGAGAGTCTCCTGATCAAGGGGGAGACATACTATTTCCATGCAGATGCGTGGATGGCGCGTGACTGGCAGATGGTAAACGGCTCCTGGCATTATTATACCGAAAGCGGGGCTATGGCGAAGAGCCGCTGGATTCAGACGAATGGATACTGGTATTATGTGGGTGCTGACGGAGCATTGTTTGTCAATGGAACGACACCGGACGGATATAGAGTCGATGCGAATGGTGTCTGGATTCAGAAATAAAGAAGAGCATAAAACGGAGCCGACCGGCAGAAAAGACCGGGGCGGCTCCGTTTTTCACAGCTCTGCGGCCGCAAAAAGACCGGCGGCACAGCTGGCAGATGGGGTTGATGTTATTATAGTGAGATCAATTCATACTCCCGGCTTCCCAGACCGATCTTCTCCGCGTGTGCCAGGCAGCTTTTCCACTCAGATTCTGGTGTGGAATTTGTGAAATGGTCATGGTGATCGTGGAAATCCGGATCAGCAAGATGTTTTGCAAGCTGGCTGCCCGGCATCGGAGCAGCGGCCAGACAGGCGTCCACACAGGCCTGATCGAGTGCCAGCGGATCGAAAGAAGCAAACATACCAAGATTTGGAAGGATCGGTACGTCATTTTCACCGTGGCAGTCGCAGTTCGGGGAGACGTCAACGACCAGGGAAATATGGAAGTTTGGACGTCCATCCACAACGGCTTTTGTGTATTCCGCCATACGGCAGTTTAACAGCTCGTTGGCTGCGTTGTTGTCAAATTCGATTGCGTCAAAATTGCAGGCGCCGAGACACCGTCCGCAGCCGACGCAGTGCTCAGCATCCACGTGCATTTTTCTGGAGGCTTCATCGAAAACGAGACCGCCGTTGGCACATTCCTTCTGACAGCGGCGGCAGCCCCGGCAGAGCTTTTCCTTGACGTGCGGTTTTCCACTGCTGTGCTGATCGGTCTTACCGGCGCGAGAACCGCAGCCCATGCCGATATTTTTGATCGTGCCGCCGAAGCCGGTCGTCTCATGTCCCTTGAAATGGGTCAGGCTGATAAAGACATCGGCGTCCATGACGGCGCGGCCGATCTTAGCTTCTTTGATGTATTCGCCTCCGGCCACCGGAACAGCGATGTCATCGGTGCCTTTTAATCCATCACCGATGATGATTGGACATCCAACAGTCAACGGGGTAAATCCGTTTTCCCAGGCGCATTCCAGGTGCTCAAGCGCATTCTTGCGGCTGCCTGGATACATCGTATTGCAGTCTGTTAAAAATGGTTTGCCGCCCAGCTCTTTGATGACATCAACAACGGCTTTGGCATAATTCGGACGCAGATAACTGATATTTCCAAGTTCACCAAAGTGCATCTTGATAGCGACAAATTTACCATCCATATCGATGGAACCGATCCCGGCTTTACGGATCAGTTTTTTTAATTTGGTAGGGAGACCGTCGCCAAATGCAATGGTGTGGAAATCTGTAAAATATACCTTTGCTTTTTCGGTTTTTGACATATGAATACCTCCTGATAGATGGCTTTTTTTGATTTTTTTCTCAGTCGAGAAGACTCCCACCTCTTTAGGTGGCGAGTAATAGTAAAGCGATAAAAATATCCATTCTATTATACCGGAATCGGGTGGATGTGTCAAAAATTTACTTTTCTTTTTAATGTAGTTCCTATATAATAGGAAAATATGGAAAAAGCAGATTTCAGCTACAGGGGGATTCTGGCAAGATACCTGTATCTGGAAACCTGCTTTTGAAAATACGAGGGGACTTGTCTGCATAGAAGGGACAGTGACCCGGGCAGGAGATGACAGTATGAGAAATGCACCGGTTATCTATATCGTGGTGCCTTGCTACAACGAAGAGGAAGTTCTGCCATTGACGGCAGAATTTTTAGGTAAAAAATTAGATGATTTAACCCGCAGCCGCCGGATTCATCCGGGAAGCCGGGTGCTGATGGTAGACGACGGTTCGAAGGATAGAACATGGAAGCTGATCGAGGAACTCCATGAGAAGGACGAGCGGTTTGCAGGTGTGAAGCTGAGCCGCAACCGCGGCCATCAGAACGCGCTTTTAGCCGGGCTTTTTGAGGCGGCGAGACGGCGGTGTGACGCGGCGATCTCGATGGATGCCGATCTGCAGGATGATGTGGACGCATGCGACGCGATGATCGAGCGGTATATGGCTGGCTGTGACATCGTGTACGGTGTGCGCCGCCACAGGGCGACGGATACATTTTTTAAGCGTACAACTGCGCTTGGATTTTATAAGATCATGAATGCGCTGGGAGCGAACACCGTGTATAATCATGCGGATTACCGCCTGATGAGCCGGAGGGCACTGGAAGGGCTGGCGGAATTTTCGGAGGTCAATCTGTTTCTGCGCGGGATTGTCCCGATGATCGGCTATCCGTCCGATGTGGTATATTATGACCGTAAAGAGCGGGCAGCAGGGGAGAGCAAATATCCGCTGAAAAAGATGCTGGCTTTTGCGATCGAGGGCATCACTTCGCTGAGCACAAAGCCGATCCGGATGATTACGTTCATGGGAATTGCGGCATTTTTTGTCAGTATTGGATTCCTTATCTGGGCGGTGGTTGATTTCTTCCGGGGCAATACGATCACCGGCTGGGCGAGCATGATGGTATCGCTCTGGTTTATCGGCGGACTGCTTCTTCTCTCGGTCGGAATCGTCGGAGAGTATGTCGGAAAGATTTATCTGGAGTCGAAGCACCGCCCGCGCTATATCATTGAGAGCCGCACGCCGGATCGCATCCGCGAGCGTGAGAAAGGGCGCAGCCGGAAACAGGAGATGCCAGGAGAAAATTTGCGCCGCAGCCGTGCAGAATCACGGGAATTCCAGACATCAAAAAGAAGAGAAGCTGTGCAAAAACCGGAGCAGGAGTGAAATAGCTCTAAAAAATAGTTCTTAAAAATTTAGGAAACACTTGACAAACCCGGAAAATGGGTGTATCTTCATAAACATGTAATTCCTATCAGGAATAAGGGAATATAAGCTGAAAGGGGACAGGTCCGATGCGTCAGAGTAAAGCCATGCAGATGAATATGATGATGAACGGCATGTGTATGATGTGCTGTCATATTTGTGTGCATGAAAGACGGAACGGGCTGGTCGGATAGACCTGTAAGTATAGCATAGGAAGCCGCGATCCGTACTGGATCCGCGGCTTTTTTGTGTCATAGGAAATTCCTTGGAATTCCTTATGACACAAAAAGGCACTAACTGCTTCCTGTGACAAAAAAACAGTAGTGGCATCTTTTATGCGACAGGGTATCAATGCTGTATATTCGGAAAAAGAGAGGGGAAAAGACCATGGAGCAGAGAAAGGAAGCGATCATCTGCCTGGAAGGACTGGGAAAGCAATTCCAGACAACGAACGGAACGGTAACCGCGTTAGATGATATTAACCTGGAAATCCTGAAGGGCGAGATTTTTGGAATTATCGGTCTGTCAGGTGCAGGAAAGAGTACGCTGGTCCGGTGTATCAATTATCTGGAGACACCGACGGCGGGACGGGTTATTTTTGAGGGACAGAACCTGTCGATGATGAAGGAAGCGGAGATTCGGAAAGCCAGACAGTCGATGGGGATGATTTTCCAGCAGTTCAATCTTCTGGCACAGAGAAATGTACTCCAGAATGTGTGCTTTCCGATGGAGATTGCCGGTGTCCCGAAAGCAGAGGCGAAGAAACGGGCGGCTGAGCTTTTAAAATTAGTCGGTCTGGAAGAACGGATGAAAGCATATCCGGCACAGCTCTCCGGCGGACAGAAACAGCGAGTGGCGATTGCACGCGCGATGTCCACGAACCCGAAGGTGCTGCTTTGCGATGAGGCGACGAGTGCGCTCGACCCGAATACGACAAAATCGATTTTGGAGCTTCTTAAGACGATTAACCGCGAACTCGGTATTACTGTGATCGTGATTACCCATGAGATGGCAGTTATTGAGTCTATCTGTGATCGTGTGGCGATCATCGACCACAGCCACATTGCAGAGTCTGGCAAGGTATCAGATATTTTCTCCGGTCCGAAGTCGGAGATTGGGCGGCAGCTGATTCTAGGAGAGACGGCAGGGCAGAAGACAAGCTTTGCCAGAGCGCGCCAGATCCGCGTTATTTTCAATGGACAGGAATCTTCGGAGCCAATTATTTCTAATATGGTATTAGCCTGCAAGGTTCCGGTCAATATCCTTCTCGCGGATACCCACGATATTGGGGGCAAGGCGATGGGACAGATGCTTCTGCAGCTCCCGGAGGACGAGGTAGATGCAGGGCGTATCTGCAATTATTTAAAAACGGTCGGTGTGACCTATGAGGAGGTGCGCTAAGATGATATTTGATGCGAAGACAGTCAGTATGCTGGTAAAAGAGACCTGGAGAACCTTATATATGGTAGGTCTTTCTTCCCTGATTTCTTATTTGATCGGCATCCCGCTCGGCGTGGCGCTGGTTGTAACCGATAAAGACGGCATCCGTCCGGTGCCGCTGTTTAACAAAGTGGCGGGGGTGATTGTCAACCTGCTCCGTTCGGTGCCGTTTATCATCCTGTTAGCGATGGTAATGCCGCTGACCCGCGCGATCGTGGGAAAGACGATCGGAGCAAATGCGGCAGTTGTACCGCTGGTAATCGCGGCGTTCCCGTATATCAGCCGTATGGTAGAGGCATCGTTAAAGGAAATTGATGCAGGCGTGATTGAAGCAGCAAAATCAATGGGCGCTTCAACCTGGCAGATTATTTTCAAGGTGCTGCTTCCGGAGTCCAAGCCGTCCCTGTTAGTCGGCGCAGCGATTTCGATCACGACAATCCTCGGATATTCCGCGATGGCAGGCTGTGTCGGCGCCGGCGGTCTGGGCGATGTGGCGATCCGATATGGATACCACCGTTATCAGGCAGATATGATGCTGGTTACCGTTGTGATTCTGGTTATTATCGCACAGCTGATTCAGGAGATCTTTACGCGGAGTTCGAGAAGAAGTGATAAGAGAATCCGTTAATAAGATATTTACAGAAATGAAATGCAGCCTATCGTCTGTGGCAGATGCAGGACATTTCTGAAATATAAATTTAAAGTACCTGTTCAGTAGGCAAAAATCCCATTGCCGTAGGCAATTTTTAATGGATTTTTGCGTGTGACTGTGAAGGTACTGAACAGTTACAATTTAAACACACAAAGAGGAGGAAATCACTATGAAAAAATCATTCTTAGGAACCACATTCCTGGCACTGCTGGCAGCTGCATCCTTAGCAGGCTGCTCTTCCAGCTCGAATGAGACAACTGCTGAGACTGCTGCAGAGACAGCAGAGGAGAGCACCGCAGAGGCTAAAGAGGCAGACGGCGATCTGGAGAAGCTGGTAGTAGGCGCAAGCCCGGCACCGCACGCTGAGATCCTGGAAGCTGCAAGAGACCTTCTGGCAGACAAGGGCTACGATCTGGAGATCGTAGAGTATACTGACTATGTACAGCCGAACAACGCACTGGAGTCCGGCGATCTGAATGCAAACTACTTCCAGCACAAACCATATCTCGATACCTTTAATGAGGAGAATGGCACTCATCTGGTAAGTGCAGGCGCAATCCATTATGAGCCATTCGGCATCTACGCAGGCAAGAGCGATTCTTTAGATGAGCTGGCTGACGGCGCAGAGGTTCTTGTCCCGAACGATGTAACCAATGAGGCAAGAGCACTTCTGCTTCTTCAGGATCAGGGTCTTCTGACACTGAAAGAGGATGCAGGTCTGACCGCAACCATCAATGATATTACAGAGAACCCGAAGAACCTGGATATCGTAGAGCTTGAGGCAGCACAGCTTCCGCGTTCCTTACAGGATGCGGATATTGCAGTTATCAACGGCAACTACGCAATCGAGGCTGGTTTAAAGGTAACCGATGCTCTGGAAGTAGAGGCTTCTGATTCTCTGGCAGCCCAGACATACGGAAATGTCGTAGCCGTCCGTGAAGGTGACGAGGAGAGCGACAAGACAAAAGCTCTGATGGAAGTCCTGACAAGCGATGATATCAAAGAGTTCATCGAGACGAAGTATGATGGAGCGGTTGTTCCGCTGTTTTAATTGACGGCAGGAATTTGATTACAGCAACGAAATGGGGAAGAGGCGGATGCTTTGCGGTGAAAACCGCAGGCGGAGGCCTCTTCTTTCGATTTATGGGAATGTGCGTCAGATGCAAAACGTTTTGCGTGAATTTTTTAGAATCATGTGATAAAATAAAACAAAAAATGGATAAAGGTGACAGGTGGGTGATAAGAATGGGAATTCATATACAGAATAGGAAAAAGGGCTTTACGTTGGCGGAGCTTTTGGTAGTCGTTGCGATTGTTGCCATTTTAGCTGCAATTTCTGGCATCAGAATTTACCAACCTGTGCCGAAAACCTTGACATTTTCCTGAAAAACCTCTATGATAACAAGGAACTGAAAAATGAAAGGCAGTGAAGAAGAGGAGTACACATAGAAGCCCTGACAGAGAGAACCGCGCAGGTTGAGAGACGGTTCCGGGAAACGGATGTGGAAGGTAGCTTCGGAGCCGGATTTCTGAAAAACCGCGTTCTGCTATGACTTAGGAATGCTGTGAAAGAGAGTGGTGGATAAGAGATCCCGGGAGTTCCCGTTATAGAATCAAGAGGATTGGGGTAAAGTCTGGATGTGTGCAAAGAAAACACCGGCAGGCGGAAATCCTGATTGAATTAAGGTGGTACCGCGTATATGACGCCCTTTGCAGATGATATGTCTGCAAGGGGTTTTTTCATTTCATAGGAAATTACGTCCTATGAAACAAAAAACGC
>ENA-ORRR01000879-ORRR01000879.1-human-gut-metagenome-genome-assembly--contig:-NODE-879-length-23673-cov-2.97176_pt1 | contig 23673 bp, 19 predicted proteins | sample MGYA00242182_ERZ509148 | MGnify/ENA primary metagenome ERZ509148 (study PRJEB26280, sample SAMEA2338674) | human gut metagenome | biome: human gut; feature: human-associated habitat; material: faeces... | reverse complement strand
AACCTCATGCACGGTTTGATGAGGGGCGGATGAAATTTTCATCCGCCTACTCTACAATTAAACTCCGGTTTATTTATAAAACCGCTCCAGCGAATCCATGCGTGCACTCATATTTGCAAACATTGCATCCACGATCGTGATAGCTGCCATAGATTCCACGACAACAACGGCACGCGGTACGATGATCGGATCGTGACGTCCTTTGATATTGATGTCGATCGCCTCACCGGATTTATTGACCGTGTGCTGGGTGGCAGAAATGGAAGGTGTCGGTTTGATCGTGGCGCGGAGAATGATATCGGAACCATCACTCATGCCGCCTAAGATACCACCGGCGTGATTTGTTTCTTTGGAAACAGAACCATCCGCTCCGATGCGGAAGGCATCGTTATTGTTCTTGCCGGTTGCTTTGGCAACGTCAAAACCATCTCCAATCTCGAAACCTTTTACAGCACCGATGGACATGACGGCTTTGGCGAGGTTTGCGTTCAGTTTTTCAAAGACCGGATCGCCGATACCTGCCGGAACACCGGAAATGATACACTCCACGACACCGCCGGAAGAATTTTGTTCAGCGATGCAGGCTTCCAAGTAAGCCATTGCATTTTCTGCGGCATCGGCATCCGGCATGTACACCGGATTTTTCAGAATCTCTTCGGCATCGAAATGACGCGGATCGCATGCGATTGGACCAATGGATTTAGAATAGGTCATAAGTCTGATGCCAAGCTGATCCAAAATTTTGACTGCGATCGCTCCGGCTGCCACACGTCCGATTGTTTCACGACCGGAGGAACGGCCACCACCGCGGTAATCTCTGAAACCATATTTCATATCAAAGGTGTAATCAGCATGTCCCGGACGATAATAGGATGCAATTTCACTGTAATCTTTGGACTGCTGGTTTTTATTATATACAACAAGTGAGATTGGAGTTCCGGTTGTTTTTCCCTCAAATACGCCGGATAAAATCTCAACGGAGTCATCCTCCTTACGCGGGGTAGTGAATTTGGACTGTCCCGGTTTTCTGCGATTTAAAAATTTCTGGATATCTTCCTCACAGAGAGAAAGTCCTGCCGGACATCCATCTACAACGACACCGACTCCTTTTCCGTGGGATTCCCCCCAGGTTGTTATTTTAAATATATTTCCAAATGTTGATCCTGCCATAGGTATGTGCTCCTTTATCACCAAATATAAAATGATTATAAAAGATTTCGCTTTGCGCGACAATAAGAATATGGTAAAATATAAAAAGTTGTAAAAAAATTTGTGAGGTGATGCCAAGAATGGAACAATACCCTGTGAGAAAAATAGAAAAACCGATCGACTGGTGCGTGACAGTGCCGGGGTCTAAGAGCATGACAAACCGGGCGCTTTTAATGGCAGCACTCTCGGATGGGACAGTGACATTAGACGGCGTGCTTTTTTCTGATGATTCCAGACATTTTATCAGCTCACTGACTGCGTTGGGCTTTGATGTTCTCGTGGAAGAGGAAAAAAGGCGTGTGATGGTAAAAGGAGAAAGCGGAACAATTCCGAAAAAAGAAGCAGAGATTGATGTTGGAAGTGCAGGAACAGCCGCCAGATTTCTGACAGCAATGCTTGGAATGTCAGATGGCAGTTATGTGATCCAGGCATCCGGGCAGATGAAAAAAAGACCGATGAAAGATCTGTTTGTCTTATTGGAGCAGACGGGTGCAGAGATTACATATCTGGAACAGGAAGGTTTTCTTCCTGTGAAAATTAATGGGCAGAGAAAAGACCAGAAGCTTACAGTCCGGCTTGACATCAGCAGGAGTACACAGTTTTTAAGTGCCATGCTTTTGATTTCGCCGATGCTTCCGCAGGGGCTGCATATTCAGATCACAAGTGAGAAGACGGATGGTTCTTATATCCGGATCACACGCGATATGATGGAAAACTGGGGTGTGCAGACACAGTTTGATGGAAAAAATTATGAGGTGATGCCGGGGGCGGCTTATCATAAAACTGCTTATGTCGTAGAACCGGACATGTCGGCGGCATGCTATTTTTATGGTGCGGCAGCGATCACCGGAGGAAAAGCTATAGTCAAAAATGTGCATATGGACAACACGCAGGGAGATAAAAAATTCTTAAAGGTGTTGGAGCAGCTCGGCTGTAAAGTGACAGATACCGCAAAAGGGATCTGTGTGGAAGGCCCGGAACATGGAAATATTCATGGAATCGATATAGATATGAACGATTTTTCTGACCAGACGATGACGCTTGCGGCGATGGCGCCATACGCAGATGCACCGGTGCATATTTCGCACATTGGCCACATCAGACTTCAGGAGTCTGACAGGATCCATGCGATCGTGACAGAACTGCGGCGTGCCGGTATCCGGTGCGAGGAAGAAGAAGACGCTTTGACCATTTATCCGGGAGTGCCGCATGCAGCTGTGATAAAAACATATGAAGACCACCGCATGGCAATGGCATTTTCGCTGCTTGGTTTACGGACTGACGGGATCATAATAGACGATCCGCTATGCTGCAAAAAAACATTTGAAAATTATTTCGAACTGTTTACAATGTTGACACAAGAGTGATCATATACAATGAAAAAAAGAATTTTAGTACCATTGCGAGTGACACGTAGCGGAAGCGTGTTTTCGTTGATCTTGTTAACTTTTCGTAATATTCATAACGTAAAATCGAGTTTCGCAATTACTAATATAACGGAATAGACAATTGCGAAACTCTTGAAAACCTAAATTAAATTGTGAAAAATTAACAAAAGACATGAAAGACATTGGGGAACCGCCGGTTCTTAGAAGGCAGGTACAACTGTAAGTTGTAACTGGCTTCTTAGTACCGTTGCGAGTGACACATAGCGAGAGCGTGTCTTGAATGTTTTTGTTGATTTTGAACAATTGAAAGAAGAGTAGGATGAGTTTCGCAAACGCCTAAATATAACGGAAACAGGAAAGGAGTACAAATTGTACGAGTTATTAAAAGAAGAGGGAAGAGCCAAACGTGGAGTATTTCACACAGTGCACGGAGACATCCAGACCCCTGTGTTTATGAATGTTGGCACAGTGGCAGCAATCAAGGGAGCTGTCTCCACTGAGGATTTAGAACAGATCAAATGTCAGGTGGAATTATCGAACACTTACCATCTGCATGTGAGAACAGGAGATAAACTCATCAAGGAGATGGGCGGATTACATAAATTCATGTCATGGAACCGCCCGATCCTTACAGATTCCGGTGGATTTCAGGTGTTTTCCCTTGCCGGCTTAAGAAAAATCAAAGAGGAAGGCGTTTATTTCCATTCTCATATTGACGGAGCCAAAATTTTCATGGGACCGGAAGAGAGTATGCAGATCCAGTCAAATCTCGGCTCAACGATTGCCATGGCTTTTGATGAGTGCGCACCGGCTCTTGCGGAACGCCCTTATGTGGAGGCATCCGTAGCGAGAACGACACGATGGCTGGAGCGTTGTAAAAAAGAAATGAACCGCCTCAATTCGTTAGAGGATACCGTAAATAAAAACCAGATGCTCTTCGGTATCAACCAGGGTGCGATTTATGCGGATATCCGTATCGATCATGCCAAGAGAATCTCGGAGCTCGATCTCGACGGCTATGCAGTCGGAGGTCTCGCAGTCGGGGAAACACATGAGGAAATGTACTATATTTTGGATGAGACGGTTCCACATCTGCCGAGAAAGAAACCAACTTATCTGATGGGAGTGGGAACTCCGGCAAATATTTTAGAAGGCGTTGACCGCGGTATTGATTTCTTTGACTGTGTTTATCCGTCACGGAACGGTCGTCATGGACATGTATACACCAACCAGGGAAAAATCAATCTGTTTAACCAGAAATATGAAAAAGATATGCGTCCGATCGAGGAAGGCTGCCAGTGCCCGGCATGCCGCAGATACAGCAGGGCATACATCCGCCATCTGCTGAAAGCAAAAGAAATGCTTGGAATGCGTCTGTGTGTACTGCATAACCTTTATTTCTACAATACGATGATGGAAGAGATCCGGGATGCGCTTGATGCCGGAAACTTCAGATCTTATAAGGAAGAAAAACTTTATAACATGGGACAGATCGACCGTGAAAAAGAAATGAGCGGACAGAAGAAGTTCCATTAAAAGGACAGATATTGTCCAGAACTAAATATTTTATAAAATTAATTGGAAAAGCTTGCCGAAACGCAAGGTTTTGTGTACAATGTTTTATAGTTTCTAAAAATATCAAAATATGATATTAGAGAGCAATAAGTTTTTAGGAGGAAGAAAGATGTTATCAATCTTGGCATCATCAGGAGCATCATCCGCAGCAGGAATGGGTGGAATGATCCTTTGGTTAGTTATTTTATTTGCATTTATGTATTTCTTCATGATCCGTCCACAGAAAAAAGAGACTCAGAAGAAAAATGCAATGTTATCGGAACTTGCAACAGGAGATACTGTTTTGACAACAAGTGGCTTCTACGGTACAGTTATTGATATCACAGACGATACAGTCATTGTTGAGTTTGGAAGTAATAAGAACTGCCGTATCCCAATGCAGAAATCTGCAATTGCAGCAGTTGAGAAACCGGAAGAAGCATAATGTAAATAGAGTGCTTTATCATAAGACGTCGGCAGTTGCCGGCGTCTTATCTGTATCTGAAAGAGCATCAGGGAAGCGGGCTGCTTATGGAGCTGCTGTCTCACGCATGATCCGGATCAAAATATGATGATGAAAGGGAAAGAAAATGGTTTGTCTTGAAAAGCTCGATAGAAGTGATTTTGAAGAAGTTTATCGTATTATGGAACAGAGTTTTCCGGCAGATGAGAGAAGAAAAAAGGAAGGACAGCAAAAACTTCTGGAGGAAGAAAAATATGAGCTGCTCGGTGTAAGAAACGGGGGAAGGCTTCTGGCATTTTTAGCAGTCTGGGAGTTCGCGGAGTTTGTCTTTATTGAACATTTTGCAGTCAGTGAGACAGCAAGAAACAGTGGGATCGGCGGAAAAATGTTAGAGGAACTGGCAAGGCAGAAAGCAGGAAAAGTTGTTCTGGAGGTGGAATTGCCGGAGGATTCCCTGAAAAAAAGAAGAATAGGATTTTATGAGCGGCATGGGTTCGCTTTTAACGAATATCCATATATCCAGCCGCCGATGGGAGAAGACCGGCATGAAATTCCCCTGCGGATCATGTCAGCACCGGAACCGCTTTCAGAGGATGAGTTTCAGAGCGTGCGCACAGAATTATATAAAAGTGTCTATCATTATGTGTATGAGGAATGATAAAATATATTTTCTATAGGTAACAGTTATGACTATTATAAAAAAGAAAAATAGCAATGATAGTTGAAATGTTTCCAAAGATACTATATTATAGTCTTTATAAATACTGTCGGTAATTACTGTGCTAAAGTGAAAAAGATATAGATTCACGGACGTGCACAGACAGGCTGTGAAATGGAAGAAAAGAGGGATTGGATATGGAGTGTCATATTGGTGTGATCTCAGGTGATGGAATCGGACCAGAGATCGTGGCAGAGGCAAAGAAAGTTTTAGATAAAGCAGGGGAGAAATACGGACATTCGTTTTCGTATGAAGATATTTTAATGGGAGGATGTTCAATTGATGCGACAGGCGTGCCGCTTACCGATGAGGCAATTGCAGCTGCAAAGGCATCGGATGCAGTTCTGATGGGATCGATCGGTGGAAACACACAGACTTCCCCATGGTACAAACTGGCTCCGGAATTAAGACCGGAAGCAGGACTGCTAAAATTGAGAAAGTCTTTGAATTTATTTGCAAATTTAAGACCTGCTTATTTATATGAAGAATTGAAAGAAGCATGTCCGCTCCGTGACGATATTATCGGAGATGGATTTGATATGATGATCATGCGCGAGCTGACCGGAGGTCTTTATTTTGGGGCGAGAAAGACGGAGATGGTTGACGGTGTGATGACTGCTACCGATACGCTTACTTACAATGAAAACGAGATCAGAAGAATCGCAAAGCGCGGATTTGATATCGCCATGAAGCGGAGAAAAAAAGTGACAAGCGTAGATAAGGCAAATGTTTTAGATTCTTCCAGATTATGGAGAAAAGTAGTGGAAGAAGTCGCAAAAGATTATCCGGAAGTCACCTATGAGCATATGCTCGTAGACAACTGCGCAATGCAGCTTGTCAAAGATCCAAAACAGTTTGATGTCATTTTAACAGAGAATATGTTTGGAGATATTTTATCAGACGAGGCAAGTATGGTGACAGGCTCTATCGGAATGTTATCCTCCGCAAGTCTGAACGATACCAAATTTGGTCTGTATGAGCCAAGCGGCGGTTCTGCACCGGATATCGCAGGAAAAGGAATTGCCAATCCAATCGCAACGATTTTAAGCGCAGCGATGATGCTCCGCTATACGTTTGATCTTGATAAAGAGGCAGATGCGATAGAAGCAGCCGTCAAACAGGTGTTAAAAGACGGTTACCGCACGATCGACATTATGCCGCAGGAAGATGCAAAGAAAGCATATGTAACACAGGTTGGCACATCACAGATGGGCGATCTGATCTGTGAGCGTATTTAATACAGAAAGATGGAATGGTATCACCTGAGGAGGAATATCCGGGCTGAATGATAATTTCAGGTGAGGGAAAGGAATGATAGAATATGAAGAGTGATAATGTAAAATCAGGGATGCAGCAGGCTCCACACAGAAGTCTTTTTAACGCACTGGGCTTTACAGAAGAAGAAATGAAAAAACCAATGGTAGGTATCGTAAGCTCCTACAACGAGATCGTACCGGGTCATATGAATCTGGATAAAATCGTAAATGCAGTGAAATTAGGCGTTGCAGAGGCAGGCGGTGTGCCGGTTGTATTCCCGGCGATCGCAGTGTGCGATGGAATTGCAATGGGACATATCGGGATGAAATATTCTCTTGTCACAAGAGATCTGATCGCAGATTCCACCGAGTGTATGGCACTCGCACATCAGTTCGATGCACTTGTCATGGTTCCAAACTGTGATAAAAACGTTCCGGGACTTTTGATGGCAGCAGCAAGAATCAATGTTCCGACTGTATTCGTATCCGGTGGACCAATGCTTGCAGGTCATGTGCACGGCAAAAAGAGAAGTCTTTCCTCTATGTTTGAGGCAGTCGGTTCCTACGCAGCAGGAACGATGACGGAGGAGGAAGTAAAAGAGTATGAAGAGAAAGTTTGTCCAACCTGCGGTTCCTGTTCAGGAATGTACACCGCAAACTCGATGAACTGTCTGACAGAAGCACTCGGTATGGGATTAGGCGGAAATGGAACCATCCCTGCAGTTTATTCAGAGCGTATCAAACTTGCAAAACATGCAGGAATGGCAGTCATGGATATGTACAATAAGAATATCCGACCAAGAGATATTATGACAAAAGAAGCAATCTTAAATGCCCTGACCGTAGATATGGCATTGGGATGTTCCACAAACAGTATGTTACATCTTCCTGCGATCGCACATGAGGTAGGATTTGATTTTGATATATCTTTTGCTAACCCGATCAGCGAAAAAACACCGAACCTCTGTCATCTTGCACCGGCAGGACCAACTTATATGGAGGACTTAAATGAGGCAGGCGGTGTCTATGCCGTTATGAAAGAGTTAGCAGACATTGGACTGCTCAACACAGACTGTATGACCGTTACCGGAAAAACAGTCGGAGAAAATATTAAAAATGCAGTGAATAAGAACCCGGAGGTAATTCGTCCGGTTGACAATCCATACAGTAAGACAGGTGGTCTTGCAGTATTAAAAGGAAATCTTGCTCCAGATGGAGGCGTTGTAAAACGTTCTGCAGTGGTAGATGAGATGATGGTGCATGAAGGTCCGGCAAGAGTGTTTGACTGTGAGGAAGATGCGATTGCTGCGATCAAAGGTGGAAAGATCGTGGCAGGTGACGTTGTCGTGATTCGTTACGAAGGACCAAAAGGCGGACCGGGCATGAGAGAAATGTTAAATCCAACCTCCGCAATCGCAGGAATGGGATTAGGTTCCTCCGTGGCACTCATCACGGACGGACGTTTTTCCGGCGCGAGCCGTGGAGCTTCCATCGGTCATGTGTCACCGGAGGCAGCAGTCGGCGGACCGATCGCTCTTGTGGAAGAGGGAGATATCATCAAAATCAATATCCCTGAGATGACCTTGGATATTGCAGTATCCGATGAAGAGATGGCAGCACGTAAGGCAAAATGGCAGCCAAGAGAACCAAAAGTTACCACCGGCTACCTTGCGCGTTACGCATCTATGGTAACATCCGGCAACCGCGGAGCAATCTTACAGATTCCGGGAAAGAATGATTAAAGAAAAGCGGTTCATGGGTGCTTTCCGGATTTTGAAAGCATTCGTGAAGCAATGAGATATGGAAACACGAAAGGGGATTTAGAGAATGCAGTTAACAGGTGCGCAGATTGTGATCGAATGTCTGAAAGAACAGAAGGTTGATACTGTATTCGGATATCCGGGCGGCGCTATCTTAAATGTATATGATGAATTATACAAACATCAGAATGAAATCAGACATGTTCTGACTTCCCATGAGCAGGGTGCGTCCCATGCGGCGGATGGCTATGCGAGAAGTACAGGAAAAGTAGGAGTCTGTTTTGCAACAAGCGGACCGGGGGCAACGAACCTTGTCACCGGAATCGCAACCGCATATATGGATTCTGTTCCAGTGGTGGCGATCACCTGCAATGTAAATGTTCCATTACTTGGAAAAGACAGTTTTCAGGAGATCGACATTGCGGGAATCACAATGCCGATCACAAAACATAACTTTATTGTAAAGGATATTCATAAACTGGCAGACACGATCCGCCGTGCGTTTAAAATTGCGCAGACCGGAAGACCGGGCCCGGTTCTTGTGGATATCCCAAAAGATATCACGGCAGCGAAGACGGAATACAAGGCAAAAGAGCCGGAAGTGATCTCAGGAATTTCACAGACGATCACAGAGGAAGACTTAAACAAAGCGGTCAAGATGATCCAGAAGGCAAAGAAACCATACATATTTGTCGGTGGTGGAGCCGTGATCTCCGGCGCCAGTGAGGAATTAAAGAAATTTGTCAAAATGGTAGATGCGCCTGTCTGTGATTCCCTCATGGGAAAAGGAGCTTTTGACGGAGAGGATGATCTTTATACCGGAATGCTTGGAATGCATGGAACAAAAGCATCCAATCTCGGTGTCAGTGAGTGTGATCTTTTAATTGCTGTCGGCGTAAGATTTTCAGACCGTGTACTCGGCAATGCAAAGAAATTTGCAAGTCAGGCAGATATTTTACAGTTTGATGTGGATCCTGCGGAAATTAATAAAAATATCCAGACGGATGCATCTGTGATCGGTGATATCAAAGAGATCCTGCTTCGTGTGAATGAGCGGCTGACACAGATGAACCATACGGAATGGATCACACATATCATGGATTACAAAGTAAAGTATCCACTGACTTATCCAAAAACCGGATTATCAGGTCCTTATGTCATTGAGGATATCTATAAAGAGACAAACGGGGATGCCATCATTGTGACGGAAGTAGGACAGCATCAGATGTGGGCGGCACAGTATTACAAATACAAAAAACCGAGAACACTTCTGACATCCGGTGGTCTTGGAACAATGGGGTATGGTCTTGGTGCTGCGATCGGTGCACAGATCGGATGCCCGGATAAACAGGTCATTAATATTGCCGGAGACGGATGTTTCCGTATGAATATGAATGAAATTGCAACTGCAGTGAGACAAAAATTACCACTCATCGAAGTGATCATTAATAACCATGTACTTGGAATGGTCAGACAGTGGCAGGATTTGTTTTATGAGAAACGTTATTCTGCAACCGTTTTAGATGACGGTGTAGATTATGTGAAATTGGCGGAAGCCATGGGTGCAACGGGCTATCGGGCAACGAATCGTGAAGAGTTTAACAAAGCTCTGAAGAAAGCACTTGCATCTGATACCCCGGTTGTAATAGACTGTATCATAAATAGTGATGACAAGGTATGGCCGATGGTTGCTCCGGGTGAAGCAATCAGTTCTGCTTTTACCGGGGATGACTTGAAAAAGAAACAGGAGGAGTAATGATTATGAGCAGAGTTTACAATTTTTCCGCAGGACCAGCCGTTCTGCCAGAGGAAGTATTGAAGGAAGCAGCAGATGAGATGTTGGACTATCAGGGCAGTGGAATGTCTGTTATGGAGATGAGTCATCGTTCCAAAGTGTATGATAACATCATCAAAGAGGCAGAGCAGGATTTAAGAGATCTGTTAAATATCCCGGACAATTACAAGGTACTGTTTTTACAGGGCGGAGCTTCACAGTTCTTTGCAGAGGTTCCTATGAACCTGATGAAAAACCGCAAGGCCGGATATATCTTAACTGGTCAGTGGGCAAAGAAAGCATTCCAGGAAGCAAAAATCTACGGAGAGGCAGTTGAACTTGCTTCTTCTGCAGATGAGACATTCTCTTATATCCCGGATTGTTCTGATCTTCGATCACAGATGATATGGATTATGTATACATCTGTGAAAACAATACAATTTATGGAACAAAATACAAAAAACTTCCAAACACAAAAGGCAGGATTTTAGTATCCGATGTATCCTCCTGCTTTTTGTCTGAACCGATGGATGTCACAAATTACGGAGTTGTATATGGCGGCGTTCAGAAGAATATCGGTCCTGCCGGAGTTGTGATCGCAATCATCCGTGAGGATTTAATTACCGATGATGTCCTTCCGGGAACCCCAACCATGTTAAAGTGGAAAACACAGGCAGATAATGATTCCCTTTACAATACACCACCTTGCTACAATATTTATATCTGCGGCAAAGTGTTCAAATGGTTAAAGAAGATGGGCGGGCTTTCTGTGATGAAAGAGCGCAATGAAGAGAAAGCAAAAATCTTATATGATTTTTTAGACCAGAGCAGACTGTTCAAGGGAACCGTAAGAAAAGAAGACCGTTCCCTTATGAATGTTCCATTTGTGACCGGCAATGAAGAATTAGATGCCAAGTTTGTAAAAGAGGCAGCAGCAGCCGGATTTGTAAACTTAAAAGGACATCGTACCGTAGGTGGTATGAGAGCATCCATTTACAATGCAATGCCGAAAGCGGGCGTTGAAAAATTAGTAGAATTCATGAAGAAGTTTGAGGAGGAAAATGCATAATGTTCAAATATAATTGCTTAAATCCAATTGCATCCGTAGGATTAGATCTTTTCTCAAACGACTATGAAAAAGTAGAGGACTTAGGTCAGGCAGACGCAGCACTCGTAAGAAGTGCTGCCATGCATGATCTTGAACTTCCGGATTGCCTGCTTGCAGTAGCAAGGGCAGGAGCTGGTGTCAACAACATTCCTCTTGATAAATGTGCAGAAAAAGGAATCGTTGTATTCAATACTCCGGGGGCAAATGCAAACGGTGTAAAAGAACTTGTTTTTGCAGGAATGCTTTATGCATCCCGTGATATTGTAGGTGGTATCGACTGGTGCCTTGCAAATCAGAATGATGAGAACATTGCAAAAACAGCAGAAAAACAGAAAAAGAACTTTGCAGGAACTGAGATTTCAGGTAAGAAACTCGGCGTCATCGGACTTGGTGCTATCGGTGTGTTAGTTGCCAACGCAGCCATCCATATGGGTATGGATGTATATGGATATGATCCATACATTTCCGTCAGTGCAGCATGGAATCTTTCCAGAAGTGTCAAACATATCAGCAATGTGGAAGATATTTACCGAGAGTGTGATTACATTACGATTCATGTTCCACTTTTGGATTCTACAAAGAAGATGGTCAATGCAGAAGCAATTGCCATGATGAAACCAAATGCAATTGTTTTAAATTTTGCCAGAGACCTTCTTGTGGATGAAGAAGCTATGGTGGAAGCTTTAGCTGCCGGAAAAATCAAAAAATATGTATCTGATTTCCCAAATCCAACCACAGTCGGAGCAAAGGGATGTATTGTAACACCACATCTTGGAGCATCTACCGCAGAGTCAGAGGATAACTGTGCGATCATGGCAGTCAGAGAGATCCGTGATTATATGGAGAATGGTAACATTGTCCATTCCGTGAACTTCCCGGATTGTTCTATGGGCGCATGTACTACCGCAGGAAGAATCGGTATCCTGCATCGGAATGTAAGTGGTATGATCAGTCAGTACTCCACAACATTGGGAGATGCCGGAATGAACATTGCAGGAATGACAAACAAATCCAAAGGTGATTATGCATATGTATTGATCGATGTGGATTCACCTGTAACAGATGAAGTCATTCAGAAGTTAGAGAACATTGAGGGCGTCTTAAAAGTCCGTAAAGTAAAATAAAAAATGAGGGCAGAAAAATGTTGCTGACAGTTGGTACAACAGAGGCAGTGGAAGCCATTGCCGAAGCGCAGGAAAATCTTCAGGAGGTTGCAAAAAATCCCGGGATTCTCCGCACTTATTTTCAAAACCTTGTTCCGGATCTTTTGAATTTTGCACTGCAGGTTGTCATTGCGGTCATCGTATATGCAGTGGGAGCTAAACTGATCGGTCTGATCGTTAAGATCGTAAGAAAAACGATGGAGCGCAGAAATGCAGATGTCGGAGTGATACAGTTCCTGTCTGCAGTCGTGAAATATGCACTGTATTTTATCCTGATCCTGACAATCTTAAGCCTGTTTGGGATAGCAACTACCTCAGCGGTGGCAGTGCTCGGTTCCTGTGGTGTGGCGGTTGGTCTTGCACTGCAGGGAAGTCTCTCCAACTTTGCAGGCGGAGTGCTGATCCTTTTGCTGAAACCTTTTGTGGTAGGAGATTATATCATTGAGGGCTCAAATGAAGGAACGGTATACGAGATTTCTGTTTTCTATACCAAGTTAAAGACCGTAGACAATAAAATGATCGTGATTCCAAACGGTAATCTGTCCAACAGCAGCCTGGTCAATGTATCGCATATGGATAAACGGCGGGTGGACATTGTGGTAGGTATTGGTTATGAAGCAGATATCCGTACTGCAAAAAATATTTTATATGAGATCGGCAGAAATGATCCGGCAAGACTGCCGGAAGAGGACGTTGTGGTGTTCGTAGATAATCTTGGTGCATCTTCGGTGGACCTTGGTATCCGGATCTGGGTCAAAACAGCAGATTACTGGGATACGAAGTGGCGGTTGATGGAAAATATCAAATATGCACTGGATGAAAATCATATTTCGATTCCGTATCAGCAGATTGATGTGCAGATCAAGCAGTAAAATTTATTAATAGTTGTTGACAAAAAATCCGATGTATGCTAACTTCAATTTGTGTGACATGCACAAAAACATGTCAAATTTACAAAAAGGTTTTAGAGGTATTAGGAGGATTTTGTTATGCAGCAGGGAACTGTAAAATGGTTTAATGCAAAAAAAGGCTACGGATTTATTTCCGACGCAGATGGTAACGATGTATTTGTTCATTTTTCTGCATTAGACATGGATGGATTCAAAGAGTTAAAAGACGGTGAAAAAGTTGAATTTGAAGTGACAGAGGGAGCAAAAGGACCTCAGGCAGCAAATGTAAGACGCATCGGCTAATTCATAGATGAGAATCTGAAAAGCGGGGGACTGTAACACGGTATTCCTTAAGAATAGGGAATGGTTGTTACAGTCTTTTTTTGTTTCAGAAATTTTCGAAGATAAAAATAGGATAATGCCGCGAAGTGTGGTATACTATAGAACAGTATGTATTAGAGAGAGGACAGACAGATGCAGTTAAAAGATTTACAGGCATATGAAATTTTAGAAAAACGCCCGATCAAAGATCTCAATTCCGAAGGAATCATTCTCCGCCACAAAAAAAGCGGAGCGCGGATCGCAGTGATTTCCAACGATGATGACAATAAGGTCTTTTATATCGGTTTTCGCACACCGCCGGAGGATTCCACGGGGGTGGCACATATCATTGAGCACACTGTTTTGTGTGGTTCTGACAAATATCCGGTCAAAGATCCTTTTGTGGAACTGGTGAAGGGTTCCTTGAACACCTTTTTGAATGCAATGACTTATCCGGAGAAGACAATCTATCCGATCGCAAGCTGCAATGATAAAGATTTCCAGAATCTGATGAGTGTCTATATGGATGCGGTTTTTCATCCGAATATTTATAAATATCAGGAGATCTTCCAGCAGGAGGGATGGCACTATGAATTAGAGAGCGAGGATGCTCCGGTGACCATCAACGGTGTTGTATACAATGAGATGAAAGGCGCTTTTTCCTCACCGGATGATGTCTTAAGCCGTCAGATCATGACATCCCTTTTTCCGGACACGACTTATGCAAACGTTTCCGGCGGAGATCCTCTGCATATTCCGGAACTGACTTACGAGGAATATCTGGATTTCCACCGCAGATATTATCATCCTTGTAATTCCTACATTTATCTCTATGGAGATATGGATGTGGCAGAGAAGCTTGCGTGGATGGATGAAGCATATCTGGGAAAATATGAGGCAATCGGGCTTGACTCGGAGATAAAGCTTCAGAAACCATTTGAAAAACCAATCGAAGTGACACATAAGTATTCCATTTCTTCCACGGAATCCGAAGAAAACAATACCTATCTTTCTTATAACACGGTGATAGAAACAGCACTGGACGAGAAATTGTATCTCGCATTTGATATTTTGGATTATGCGCTGGTCAGTGCGCCGGGAGCACCGTTAAAACAGGCATTGATCGATGCCGGGATCGGTTCAGAGATCACAGGCGGATATGACAGTGGAACGCTGCAGCCGACATTTTCTGTGATTGCAAAAAATACCAATCCGCAGGAAAAAGAGCATTTTCTGGCTGTCATCCGTGAGACATTAGAAGGGCTTGTAAAAAATGGATTAAATAAAAAATCGCTGCTGGCAGGGATCAATAGTTCTGAATTCCGTTACCGTGAGGCTGATTTCGGACATTTCCCAAAAGGACTTTTATATGGGATCCAGTGTCTGGACAGCTGGCTTTATGATGATATGCGTCCATTCCTTCATCTGGAGGCATTAGATACTTACCGTTTCTTAAAAGAGCAGGTGGAGACAGATTATTTTGAGCAGCTGATTCAGAAGTATTTATTAAATAACAGGCATGCATCTGTTGTGATCATTGAACCTGAGAAAGGCTTAAATGCAAAAAATGAGGCTGCCTTAGAGAAAAAACTTGCGGAATATAAAGCGGGGTTATCAGAAGATGAGATCCGAAAGCTGATCGCAGATACAAAACACCTGAAGGAATATCAGGAGACACCTTCTCCAAAAGAAGATCTGGAAAAAATTCCGATGCTTGCGCGCTCTGATATGAAAAAGGAGGCAGCACCTTTTTATAATACAGAACTTTCAGTGAAAGGTATCCCGGTGGTACACCATGATATTTATTCGAATGGGATCATTTATCTGACCATGTTGTTTGATATTGCGCACGTTCCGGCAGAGGACATTCCGTATCTTGGCGTATTGAAGGCGGTACTTGGCTATGTGGATACAAAAAATTATTCCTATGCGGATTTTGCAAATGAGGTGAACATCCATACTGGAGGAATCAGCAGTACGATCGGTGTGTATCCGAGCGTGAAGGATAAAGATGATTATCAGGTGAAATTTGAGGTGCGCACCAAGGCATTATATGACAAATTGCCGGAAGCAGCTACATTGATGAAAGAAATGCTTTTCACCTCAAACATTGATGATGAAAAGCGTCTGTATGAGATTATTGCCGAGTTGAAATCAAGACTTCAGGTAAGCATCAGTTCCGCCGGACATTCCGTGGCTTCGACAAGAGCCATGACTTATTTTTCCAAGGCGGCTGCTTACAAAGATACGATCACATTCTATGAGACGCTGTGTGATCTGGAAGCACATTTTGATGAGAGAAAAGAAGCACTGACCGCAAAACTAAAAGAGATGGTTTCCTCAATTTTTACAAAAGAACATCTTCTGGTCAGCGTCACCTGCGAAAAAGACGGGCTTTCTATCGTAGAAACAGAGCTGGAAAAATTTATTCCAATGTTATATGAAACTTCCGGGGAGGAAAAACAGGCAGAGATCGTCCCGGTCCGGAAGAATGAGGGATTTATGGATGCCTCCCAGGTGCTGTATGTGGCGAGAGCCGGAAATTTCCGTGCACATGGCTTTGACTATCACGGTGCACTGCGCATTTTAAAAGTGATCATGGAGTATGATTACCTCTGGATCAATATCCGTGTGAAAGGCGGAGCATACGGCTGCATGAACGGTTATATGAAGAATGGAGACACTTATTTTGTCTCTTACCGTGATCCAAATCTGGAAAAAACAAATGAGATTTATGACGGAATCCCTGCATATATTGAGCAGTTTACTGCAGATGAACGTGACATGACAAAATATATCATCGGGACGATCAGTGATATGGATGTGCCAATGAATCCAAGCACGAAGGGCGATCGGTCCATGGCAGCTTATTTACAGAATATTTCGTACGAAGAGATCCAGAAAGAGCGTGATCAGGTGATCGGTGCGACGCAGGAGGATATCCGGGGACTCCGGGATATGATCGCATCTGTTCTCGCAGAGAATAATCTCTGTGTAGTCGGAAATGAGGAAACCTTGCAGGCATGTGAAGGAATGTTTGGGGAAGTAAAACATTTGAATGAATCAGAACGATGATTGTGAAATTTACAATTATCTGAGTAAATAAATACAAAGAGAGGAAGTTTATGAACGAAAAATTTAAATCCGGATTTGTGACGATCATCGGAAGACCAAACGTGGGAAAATCCACATTAATGAACCATCTGATCGGACAGAAGATCGCAATTACATCGAACAAACCGCAGACGACCAGAAACCGTATCCAGACGGTCTATACGGATATGGAACGCGGGCAGATCGTATTTCTGGATACACCGGGGATCCACAAGGCCAAAAATAAACTTGGGGAATACATGGTAAATGTGGCAGAACATACCTTAAATGAGGTGGATGTGATCTTATGGCTTGTGGAACCGTCTAATTTTATCGGAGCCGGCGAGCAGCACATTATCGAGCAGTTGAAAAAAGTAAAAACACCGGTCATTCTGATCATCAATAAAGTGGATACCGTAGACCGTGAAAAAATCGTGGAATATATTGACACATACCGCAAAGTGTACGATTTTGCGGAGATTATTCCGGCTTCTGCACTTCGTGCAAAGAATCTGGACACGGTCATTGACATGATTTTCAAATATCTGCCGTATGGACCGCAGTTCTATGATGAGGATACGATCACAGATCAGCCGGAGCGCGCTATTGTTGCGGAGATCATTCGGGAGAAGGCACTGCATGCGCTTGATGATGAGATTCCGCATGGAATTGCCGTTTATATCGACCAGATGAAGGGCAGAAAGGGACAGAATATCATTGACATTGACGCAACGATCGTCTGCGAGCGTGATTCCCACAAGGGAATCATCATCGGAAAAGGTGGTGCAATGCTCAAAAAAATCGGAAGCAATGCGCGTTACGAGATCGAGCGGTTATTGGATACAAAAGTAAATCTGAAACTTTGGGTGAAAGTGAAGAAAGACTGGCGTGACAGCGATTTTCTGATTAAAAATTTTGGATACAATAAGGACGAAATTTAAACCGTTGCCAATATTTAACGTGTATAAGGTTTTTTACAACGCAAATCCTATCTGTATACAGATGGCAGGAGGGAAAAACGATGGAGAAAACCTGGAACACTTTTTGGGAAACAGGACGGATTGACGATTATCTGAAGATATGCAGAGAAAAAGAGAGTGACAGAGAGCAGGAAGTAAGGCAGAATGGGGCAGAACCTTGTAGTGACCGGAATGGTTTTAAATGCGATGCCGATTGGCGATTATGACAAAAGAATAACGCTGCTCACGAGGGAGAGAGGAAAAATCACAGCATTTGCCAGAGGGGCAAGAAAACCAAACAGTCAGTTTCTGGCTGCGACAAATCCTTTCTCCTTCGGGGAATTTGAACTTTTCGAGGGACGTTCTACATATACAGTTGCCAAAGTGTCCATCCAGAATTATTTCCGGGAGCTTGCAGCAGATTTCAACGCTGCCTATTATGGATTTTATTTTCTGGAATTTGCAGATTATTATTGTCAGGAAAATAACGATGAGACGGAAATGTTAAAACTGCTTTACCAGACACTCAGGGCTCTCGAAAGCCCTGCTTTTTCCAACAGGCTAGTGAGATGCATCTATGAACTTAAGACTCTCACGATCAACGGGGAAGCACCGAATGTGTTCGGGTGCACAAAATGTGGGAAAAAAGAGGAACTGCACTGGTTTTCGGGAAAGACAGCACATATGCTCTGCGATCACTGCGTGAATGAGCTGAAGCGGAAACCTGAAAACATGTCGGCTCTTCCAACCTATCAGAAGGTGCAGGAATCCACAGTCTATACTATGCAGTACATAATGACGGCAAAGCTTGCAAAGCTTTACACGTTTTCTGTATCCGATCAGGTATTGCGCGAATTACAGCAGTGTATCAGGGAATACATGAAATATTACATCAACCATTCTTTTAAATCACTAAAAATTTTGGAAGAGGTTGAAATCATGATATAAAAATTGTATAATATCCAAGATTAACATTGAATGAAATAGAAAGAGGATGGAGTCTGTAACATGAAGAGATTAGGGTGTATTGGACTGACAATCATGATCTGCGCAGGTATGCTCGCCGGGTGTGGTTCCAGTCTGGAGGCAGACACAAATACCGTTTATGTTTCAAAACATGGCAAAGTAGTTTCAATGGATGTGGAACAGCTTGACCAGTCTTATTATGATGAGACGGAGCTGAAAGAGTTTGTGGATTCCGCAGTGGATGAGTACAATACAGAGAATGGAAAAAATTCTGTAAAAGTGGATGATCTGACCGTGGAAGATGGCACAGCAAAACTCCGGATGGACTATGAAACGGTGGATGATTATACAGCGTTTAATGGTGTGGAATTGTATGAGGGTAAAATCGTGCAGGCATTGGCTGCCGGGTATGATTTTGACACAGATTTTGCGGGCGTGGATAAAGACGGCTGTGTCACGGGAGTGACGAGAGGGGATATTCTCGCACAGGAAGATCTGAAAGTTGTCATTATTAAGGCAAATACCGATGTGAAGATTGACGGCAAAATTTTATATGTTTCCTGCGATAACGTGACGGTGACAGGAAAAGATTCTGTTTCCATTAAAGAGGGAACCGGAATCGAGAAAACCTGGATCACGGAAGCAGAAGAAGTACCATCCACAGAGGCCGTCTTGGAGACAGAAAGTACGGAAGACGCAGGGGATGTCATTGAGGGAGAAGTGATCATAGGAACAGAGGAAGCTTCCGGCAATGATGTAGTCACAAATCTTTCCGGCGGTTCATCCGGTACAGATGTCTATACTTATATCATTTACAAATAGGCTCGCGATGATACAATAAATCATAAGTACGAGTTATAAATAATTGCATAATACAGCAATAATATAATAGAATGTGAGGAATTTATTATGGAAAAGACGATGGACAAAATCGTAGCACTTGCAAAATCAAGAGGATTTGTATATCCGGGTTCTGAGATTTACGGGGGTCTTGCAAATACATGGGATTACGGAAATCTTGGTGTAGAGTTGAAGAACAACGTAAAAAGAGCATGGTGGCAGAAATTCATTCAGGAAAACCCTTACAACGTAGGTGTTGACTGTGCCATCCTTATGAATCCACAGACATGGGTTGCATCCGGACATCTCGGAGGATTCTCTGATCCGTTAATGGATTGCAAAGAGTGCCATGAGCGTTTCCGTGCAGATAAGATCATTGAGGATTTTGCTGCTGAGAAGAACATTGAATTAAAGGGCTCTGTGGATGGATGGACACAGGAAGAAATGAGAGATTTCATCGAGGAACATCAGATCCCATGTCCTACATGTGGCAAACATAACTTCACAGACATCCGTCAGTTTAACTTAATGTTTAAAACATTCCAGGGTGTTACTGAAGATGCAAAGAACACAGTTTATTTAAGACCTGAAACAGCACAGGGAATTTTCGTAAACTTTAAAAATGTACAGAGAACTTCCAGAAAGAAAATCCCATTTGGAATCGGTCAGATCGGTAAATCTTTCCGTAACGAGATCACACCGGGTAACTTTACATTCCGTACCCGTGAGTTCGAACAGATGGAATTAGAGTTCTTCTGTGAGCCGGGTACTGATCTTGAGTGGTTCCAGTATTGGAGAGGATTCTGCCGTGACTGGTTACAGACACTTGGTATCAAAGAGGATGAGATGCGTCTTCGTGACCATTCACCGGAAGAACTTAGCTTCTACAGCAAGGGAACAACCGATATTGAGTTCTTATTCCCATTTGGATGGGGCGAGTTATGGGGTATCGCTGACAGAACAGACTATGACCTCACACGGCATCAGAACGTATCAGGACAGGATCTCACTTACTTTGATGATGAAAAAGGTGAGAGATATATCCCATATGTGATCGAGCCATCTCTTGGAGCTGACCGTGTGGTACTTGCATTCTTATGTGCTGCTTATGATGAGGAGAACATTGGTACAGAGGAAAAACCGGACATGAGAACCGTGCTTCATTTCCATCCGGCACTTGCGCCTGTTAAGATCGGTGTACTTCCATTATCCAAGAAGTTAAATGAGGGCGCTGAGAAAGTATATGCACAGCTTGCAAAGAAATATAACTGTGAGTTTGACGACAGAGGAAATATCGGAAAACGTTACAGAAGACAGGATGAGATCGGAACCCCATTCTGTGTTACTTACGATTTCGAGTCTGAGACAGACGGAGCAGTGACTGTCCGTGACCGTGATACGATGGAGCAGGAGCGTATCAAGATCGAAGATCTGGATGCATATTTTGCAAAGAAATTTGAATGGTAAGAGTTCCATAATATGGAATAGAATTTCAAATTGTGAAATGTGCATAAAAAATAGGCGAAAAGAAGCAAAAAAGTTGTTGCCTTTTGGTTAATGTGTGGTATTATAAGTATGTGCGTTTTGGAAAAACGTGCATACTTGTGACAAGAACAGGGGTTAATGCTCTCTGTTTGAATAAAAGTTACAGTATTTTATATTAGGAGGAATTATAAAATGGCAAACAAATGGGTTTATATGTTTAGCGAAGGCGACATGACCATGCGTAACCTGCTTGGTGGTAAAGGTGCCAACCTTGCAGAGATGACAAGCATCGGACTTCCTGTACCACAGGGATTCACAATCACAACAGAGGCTTGTACACAGTATTATGAAGATGGACGTAAGATCAACGACGAGATCATGGCTCAGGCTATGGAAGGCGTTAAGAAAATGGAAGAGATCAACGGAAAGAAATTCGGCGATCTTAAGAATCCATTATTAGTATCTGTTCGTTCAGGTGCAAGAGCTTCTATGCCAGGTATGATGGATACTATCTTAAACCTTGGTTTAAATGACGAAGTAGTAGCAGCTATGATCGCTGGTAACCCAGATCCAGCATTCGAGCGTTTCGTTTACGATTCCTATAGACGTTTCATTCAGATGTTCTCTGACGTAGTTATGGAAGTTGGTAAGAAATATTTCGAACAGCTTATCGACAAGATGAAAGAAGAAAGAGGCGTTAAATTCGATATCGACCTCACAGCAGCAGACTTAAAAGAATTAGCAGAGCAGTTCAAAGCTGAGTACAAGAACCAGTTAGGAACAGACTTCCCTTCAGATCCTGTAGAGCAGTTAAAACTTGCTATTGAAGCTGTATTCCGTTCTTGGGACAACCCACGTGCAAACGTTTACCGTCGTGACAACGATATCCCATATTCCTGGGGAACTGCTGTTAACGTAATGCCAATGGTATTCGGTAACTTAAATAACGAGTCCGGTACAGGCGTTGCATTTACACGTGATCCAGCTACAGGTGAGAACAAACTTATGGGTGAGTTCTTGATCAATGCACAGGGTGAAGACGTAGTTGCCGGTGTTCGTACTCCAATGCCAATCGCACAGATGGAGCAGGAATTTCCAGAAGCTTACGCTGAATTCTTAAAAGTATGTGAGACTCTTGAGAATCACTACCATGATATGCAGGATATGGAGTTCACTGTAGAGAACAAGAAACTTTACATGTTACAGTGCCGTAACGGTAAGAGAACAGCTCCAGCTGCATTAAAGATCGCTTGCGACCTTGTTGATGAAGGACATAAGACAGAGGAAGAAGCAGTATTAATGATCGATCCTCGTAACTTAGATACATTATTACATCCACAGTTTGATGCTGCTGCATTAAAAGCTGCAACTCCACTTGGAAAAGGTCTTGGAGCATCTCCAGGAGCTGCTTGTGGTAAAGTTGTATTTACAGCAGAAGATGCTGAAGAGTGGAATGCAAGAGGAGAGAAAGTCGTATTAGTACGTCTTGAGACTTCTCCAGAAGATATCACTGGTATGAAGGCTTCCCAGGGTATCTTAACAGTACGTGGTGGTATGACATCCCACGCAGCCGTAGTTGCACGTGGTATGGGTACATGCTGTGTATCCGGATGTGGCGATATCGCTATGGACGAAGAAAATAAGAAATTCACATTAGCTGGAAAAGAGTTCCATGAAGGAGATTACATCTCTATCGATGGTACAACAGGTAACATCTACGATGGAGCTATCAAGACAGTTGATGCTACAATCGCTGGTGAGTTCGGTCGTGTTATGGCATGGGCTGACAAATACAGAACATTAAAAGTTCGTACAAATGCAGATACTCCAGCAGATGCTAAGAAAGCTCGTGAGCTTGGTGCAGAAGGTATCGGACTTTGCCGTACAGAGCATATGTTCTTTGAGGAAGACAGAATTGCTGCATTCCGTGAGATGATCTGCTCTGATACAGTAGAAGAAAGAGAAGCTGCTCTTGAGAAGATTCTTCCATATCAGCAGGGAGACTTCGAAGCACTTTACGAAGCATTGGAAGGTAACCCAGTTACAATTCGTTTCCTTGATCCACCTCTTCATGAGTTCGTTCCAACTGAAGAAGCAGATATCGAGAAACTTGCAAAAGCTCAGGGTAAATCCGTTGAGACAATCAAGAACATCATCGCTTCTTTACATGAGTTCAACCCAATGATGGGACACAGAGGATGCCGTCTTGCAGTTACTTATCCAGAAATTGCTAAGATGCAGACAAAAGCTGTTATCCGTGCAGCTATCAACGTACAGAAGAAACATTCAGACTGGACAGTAAAACCAGAAATCATGATTCCACTTGTATGTGAAGTAAAAGAGTTAAAATATGTTAAGAAAGTTGTTGTTGAGACAGCAGATGCTGAAATCGCAGCAGCAGGCGTTAAATTAGAGTATGAAGTTGGTACTATGATCGAGATCCCAAGAGCTGCTCTTACAGCTGATGAGATCGCTACAGAAGCTGATTTCTTCTGCTTCGGTACGAACGATTTAACTCAGATGACATTTGGATTCTCTCGTGATGATGCTGGTAAGTTCTTAAATGCTTACTATGATACAAAGATCTTCGAGAACGATCCATTTGCAAAACTTGACCAGAATGGTGTTGGTAAGTTAATGGATATGGCAATCAAACTTGGTAAACCAGTAAATCCAAAACTTCATGTTGGTATCTGTGGAGAGCACGGTGGAGATCCATCTTCAGT
>ENA-ORRR01000867-ORRR01000867.1-human-gut-metagenome-genome-assembly--contig:-NODE-867-length-24032-cov-6.85165_pt1 | contig 24032 bp, 20 predicted proteins | sample MGYA00242182_ERZ509148 | MGnify/ENA primary metagenome ERZ509148 (study PRJEB26280, sample SAMEA2338674) | human gut metagenome | biome: human gut; feature: human-associated habitat; material: faeces... | reverse complement strand
CCCCCCGACTCACCTACTTCGGCTTGCACGCGTTGCAGCATCGCGGTCAGGAGGGTGCCGGCATTGTCTCTAACGATAATGGTCATCTTATCGGTCATCGCGGAACGGGTCTGTTGACCCAGGTGTTCAGCGACGAGCGAGAAATCGAACGCCTGAAGGGAGACAGGGCGATTGGCCATGTGCGCTACGCCACTGCCGGCTCTGGCGGCACCGACAACATTCAGCCGTTCATCTTCCGTTTCCATGATGGAGATATGGCCCTGTGCCACAACGGCAACCTCACCAACTGCCCGTCCCTGCGCCGCAAGCTGGAGGACGAAGGTGCGATCTTCCACTCCAATTCCGACACCGAAGTGCTTATGCACCTCATCCGCCGTTCCTCGAAGCGCACTTTCATGGACAAGCTCAAGGAAGCGCTCAACACCGTTCATGGCGGCTTCGCCTATCTGATCATGACCGAGAACGCCATGATCGGCGCGCTCGATCCGAACGGCTTCCGTCCGCTCTCCCTTGGCAAGATGAAGAACGGCGCATATGTGCTCGCCTCCGAAACCTGCGCGCTCGACATCGTCGGCGCCGAGCTGGTGCGCAACATCCGCCCGGGCGAAATCGTGGTCGTGGATGATCACGGCTACAAGATCGTGCAGTACACGAACCAGACCCAGCTGGCCATCTGCTCGATGGAATTCATCTACTTCGCACGTCCGGATTCCGATATTTACGGCGTGAACGTGCATTCCGCCCGCAAGCGTATGGGTGCGCGTCTGGCCCAAGAATCGCCGGTCGATGCCGATATGGTCATTGGCGTGCCGAATTCCTCGCTGTCCGCGGCCTCCGGCTATGCGGAAGAAGCTGGTCTGCCAAACGAGATGGGCCTGATCAAGAACCAGTATGTGGCTCGAACCTTCATCCAGCCGACGCAGGAACTGCGCGAGCAGGGCGTGCGCATGAAGCTGTCCGCCGTGCGCGGCGTGGTCAAAGGCAAGCGCGTGATCGTCATCGACGATTCCATCGTGCGCGGCACCACGTCCAAGCGCATCGTGCAGCTGCTTAAGGAAGCCGGCGCAGCCGAAGTGCACATGCGCATCAGCTCGCCGCCGCTGAAATACCCATGCTTCTACGGCATCGACATCTCCACCACCAAGGAGCTCATCGCCGCGAAGAAGTCCGTTGAAGAAATTCGCGATTTCATCGGCGCCGATTCCTTGGCGTTCCTGTCACTCGACGGATTGGTCGAATCCATCGGCCTGGGTGCGGACGCACCGTACGGCGGTCTGTGCGTGGCCTATTTCAATGGCGACTATCCGACCGCCTTGGATGACTATGAAACTGATTTCCTGAAGTCGTTGACTCCGGAAGACCGCGTCCGACTGCCTGAATTCGCCCTGTACAAGAGCAAGTACGAAGGCAACGAATACACCACTACTTCACCCCAAGAAGAACACTGAACCCTAGAAAGGTTTGATATGCCAAAAGCATATGAAGAAGCCGGCGTAAGCGTTGAGGCCGGTTACGAAGTCGTCAAGCGCATCAAGTCCCATGTGGCTCGCACCAACCGTCCAGGCGTAGTCGGCGGTATTGGCGGCTTCGGCGGCCTGTTCGATCTGGCTTCCCTCGGATACAAGGAGCCGGTACTGATTTCCGGCACCGATGGCGTCGGTACCAAGCTGGTCGTTGCCAAGATGGCCAACAAGCACAACACCATCGGCATCGACTGTGTGGCCATGTGCGTCAACGATATTGCCGCTCAGGGTGCGGAACCGTTGTTCTTCCTGGATTACATCGCCTGTGGCAAGAACGATCCAGCACTGCTCGAGCAGGTTGTGGCTGGCGTTGCCGACGGCTGTGTACAGGCTGGTTCCGGTCTGATCGGTGGCGAAACCGCTGAAATGCCGGGTATGTATGACGAAGACGAGTACGATCTGGCCGGTTTCGCGGTCGGCGTTGCCGAGAAGTCCGCAATCGTGGACGGCTCCACCATCGCTGAAGGCGATGTACTCATTGGCTTGCCGTCCACCGGCGTGCATTCCAATGGCTTCTCTCTGGTACGCAAGGCCCTGTTCGAGAAGGCTGGCTACACGGTCGACACCGTACTTGACGAACTTGATGGCGAAAAGCTCGGCGACGTGCTCCTTACCCCGACGAAGATCTATGTGAAGGCTCTTTCCCCGCTATTCAAGGCCGGCGTGGTCAAGGGCGTCGCCCATATCACCGGCGGCGGCTTCATCGAAAACATTCCGCGTATGATTCCGGACGGCTTGGCTGCGCACATCAATCTCGGCTCTTGGCCGGTACTGCCAATTTTCGATGTGCTCGAAAAGGCCGGCGAAATCGATCATATGGAAATGTTCAACATCTTCAATATGGGTATTGGCATGGTGTTGGCGGTCAACGCCGAAGATGCCGATAAGACCATGGAATTGCTCAAGTCCAATGGCGAAGCCGGTTATGTGCTCGGCAATATCGTCAAGAAGACCGATAGCGACGTCGAACTGCAGTAAATACATATACGGGGGTGAGCCATAACGGCCACCCCCTTTTATTTCCAAAGACTTTCCTGAACATAGGATTTTCCCAGAAGGGACATAACAGGAGGAAACATGAAGGTTCTGGTCATCGGTTCCGGTGCACGCGAGCATGCCATCGCTCATGCGCTTATGCGTGGCGGCAGCGTCAGCGAAGTCACAGTGGCTCCGGGCAATCCAGGTATGGAGCTTGACGGCATCCGCATCACGCAGATCAACCCGTCCAATCATGCCGCGCTGATTGATTTCGTAAAGAACAACGGCTATGACTGGGTGTTCGTCGGTCCGGAAGTGCCGCTTATCGAGGGCATCGTTGACGATTTCGCTCAGGCTGGCATCAAGGCGTTCGGTCCGAGCAAGGCCGCCGCACAGATCGAGGGGTCCAAGGATTTCGCCAAGCAGCTGATGGAGCGTCACAGCATTCCGACCGCAAAGTATCAGACGTTCGGCGATTTAGAGCGTTCCACGACTTATGTTCGTGAGCATGGCGCTCCGATTGTGATCAAGGCTGACGGTTTGGCCGCCGGCAAGGGCGTGACCGTCGCCATGGATGAGGAAACCGCCATCGCCGCTCTTGAAGACATTTTCGTCGATCATCGTTTCGGCAACGCCGGTGCGAAGGTTGTTATCGAGGACTTCCTGGAGGGTCAGGAGTTCTCGCTGATGAGCTTTGTGAACGGCACTGATTTCTGGCCGATGCCGATTTCGCAGGATCATAAGCGCGCATATGATGGCGATAAGGGTCCGAATACCGGTGGCATGGGTGCGTATAGCCCGGTTCCGCAGATCGGTCAGGATGTGGTTGATACCGCTATTGAGACCATTGTAAAGCCGACCGTTCAGGCTATGGCTGATGAGGGAACGCCGTTCACTGGCATTCTGTACGCTGGCTTGATTGCCACCGCTGACGGTCCGAAGGTCATCGAGTTCAATGCTCGTTTTGGCGATCCGGAAACGGAAGTCGTGCTGCCGAAGCTCACGTCTGATCTCGGCGCTGGCATCAGCGCTCTGCTCAATGGCGAGACTCCGGAATTCACTTGGGATAACGACAATGCCACGCTTGGTGTGGTACTCGCCGCCGACGGCTATCCTGTCGATGTGATCAAGGGCGCTGCGATTCCTGAGATTCCAGTCGACGAGGACTCCCACGTGTATTACGCTGGCGTTGCTCGTAGCGAAGAAGGCCTGGTTGCCAATTCCGGTCGTGTGCTGCTGGTCGAGACCTCTGCCGCCGATATCAAGACCGCTCAAGACAAGGTGTATGCGATTATCGACAAGCTTGACACCAAGGGCATGTTCTACCGTCACGACATTGGCGCCAAGGCATTGCAGTAATACAGCGAGCGCAATATAAACGCGCAATCAATTGCCGATCAAAGAAGACCTGTGCCTAATCAGCACAGGTCTTCTTTGTATTATTATTGACAATCCCACAAATCATCAATTATTTATAATTGACAGTTATTCAGATTATGTTCGAATATTTGATAGCATTCGCACGTACTACCAAATATCACGGCAATTGCATGAAATCCGTATCTTTCAGATAGTTCTTTCCTGACGTAATGTCATATTGGATAAGCTGATAATCCGCCAGTAGCCGCTTGGTTTCCGTATCGAAATCGCTTTCAGCCATGGGATTACCGTCAGCATCAAGATAAATGTTCTGGCCTTCAGGAATACGGTCCCATCCTTGGATATTGTTGACGACTGGCGGCTCCATGGCGGAGATCTTCTCATGCATTTGCGTGAGGAACGCCAGATATGGGGACACCTTGGCGTTCATATGCTCGGCGGCCTGCGCCACGAAGAAGTTCGGCGACGAATAGTCGGCGTTGTCAATCTCGTTGCCTTGCGAGCTGGACGCCTTGTTGGACCAGATGAAATAATCTGTCAGGTGCAAGGCAAGCGAATTGTTATCGTCTTCGGAAGCGGACGAATAAATGCCCGGCAAATGATCGCCGTAGAATACTACGGTGATCGGCTTGTCGATGGCGTCGAGCTTGTCGAGGAAGTCGGCGGTCGCTTCGTCGGTCAGAGCCACACCTTTCTGATAGGTTTCGATGGACTCCTTCTCATCGTCCTCCAAAGGAGTGTCCGTAATGGATTCGGCCTTGAAATCGTTGTTCTTATACCAATCGTGGTATGGCATGTGGTTCTGCATGGTGATGACCTGCAGGAACTGGTTGCCGTCGGTTTTCTCAACCTCTTCAATGGTGCTCTTATACGTGGCCTCATCGGACACATACGGCGAATCGTCGATCTTGTCTTGATGCGAGATGACGTCCGGACCGGTCAACGTATAGAAGTGCGAGAATCCGAACTTCTTATAGTTGGTGGCACGTGAATACATGGACGATTCATACGGATGAAGTCCGATGGAATTCTTCGCCGCACCCCACAGCTGGTTGATGGTCGGCGTCCAATGCTCGCTCGGCACGAGCTGCTGGTATGGGCTGGTAAGCGACGAATCGAAATTCGCCATGCTCAAACCGGTCAATCCCATATATTCAAGATTGGCGGTTCCGCCACCATATCCGGACGAAAGCATCAAACCGGAAGTTGTGTCCTCTTTGATGGAGCGGATGTTGGGCATGGAATCCTTGTTGACCTTCAATCCCGGCACACGAGACGGGTCGGAGAACGATTCAGACAACACATAGATCACTGTGCTGTCGGTCATATTCGCGGAGCGTTTCGAGTTGATCTTCTTCGCTTCCTTCGTATAGCGGGCCGCGACATCCTTCATGGTTTCCTCGGAATAATTATCCGGCTTGACCATGACTCTCGGATTGAGCTGGCGGGTAAACGCCACCAGCGGACCATTACGCTGAGCGTCGTATACGGAATCCCACATGGAAGGCATATCGCCCATTGCGGAAGAAAAGTTTTTCGCCCAAGATCCAACGGTGCTTACCTGCATAGAATACAGTGTGAAGAACGTTCCCGGCACGATGATCAGCAGCAGTCGAACAATCGCATTCAACGAACGCGACTGCTTGTCGTCCCCACGAAACAGCTTGCCATGACGTCCATCGCGGTGATTCAAAAACACGAACAATGAGACAAAACAGGCAAAAATTCCAACCGCAAGCAAAATCGTCCATTGCGCTCCGGCCGGCATGAAGCTCATGAGGTTGCCCGCGTCGGCTTTCAGGAAGTTCAAGTCACTGGGCAGAATCGCCTCATATCGTATGGATACTTTGAAATGCTCAATCACCGCGCTGATGAACGTCACCGCCAAAAATATGGGAGTGGCAATCCAGAAACGGTTGATGAGCATGAGCAGTATCACATAGAGCATGCCCCACAGAATCAGGTTGAGCACGGCCACGAAGTTGAGGCTGGTGAACATTTTGGTGACGAAGCCCCAACCAGTCAGCCACATGTTGTTCGATAGCTTGACGCGTGTGGTGACTTGGCTAACGCCAATCTGCAGCGCGGCCACGCCGATGATATCGAACACCACAAACAGTACGCCGTACAACCACCCGGGGAATTCCTTACGTTCCTTGGCGGGTGCGTTTGGATCGATCGTCGAGATCCTCAGTTCCTCAATCGTCTCGTTATTCACGGATTCGTTCGTCAAGTGTGTCTCTCCACTCGTAACGTGTCAGTTCACTTCGTTTCCCGCCTTACGGCGACACTAAGGCACCATTTTCGCGGCTATATCTGACAAAAAGATATAATGATCGATTTCATCCACAGTTTCTTCTGATTTCCTTATGGATATACCGATGAAAACGCAAAAACATAATGGGGGTACAGGCAGTTTGGATGGCGATATCTCATTTCGTATGATTTCGCCATTCGAGTACATTCTCACTACGATTGCTGGAATTACTAACGCACCTTGTTCTGGCAGTCGGAGCAGAGTCCGAATACTTCCAGCGTATGCCGTTCGATGGTAAAACCATATTTTGTACTGATACCACGTAGCCATGTTTCGGATGGTGATTCGATTTCCACGGTTTTGCCGCAGTTCGTGCATACGAGATGATGATGATGTCCATCATCGCCGCACAGACGGAACAGCTGCTGACCTTCCAAACGCACGGTGTCGGCCTCCCCAGCCTCAGCCAACGCGTTCAACTGACGATATACGGTGGCGAGTCCCACTTTCACGTCTTCGTCTTCCAGCTTGCGATGCAGATCCTGTGCGGAAATGAATTCATCGCTCGCCTTCAGAGCATCATGAATCAGTTCTTTTTGTTTGGTATTGCGCTCCACGCGTCCGTCTGCCAATCTACGTCCATCCTTGATGACTTCGCGCGCCGGCCAATCCTTGAAGGAAAGGCCGGCGCGCGAAACCTACCGTCTAGGTTTATTTCAAATCATCCCAGCAGCCAGTCCGCTCAAGATCGGCCACGGTCCGCTCAGTATCGTTGGTCAGCACGGTAATATGACCCATCTTGCGGTCATGGCGCACTTCGGCCTTGCAATAGTCGTGCATGCTCCATTCCGGATGCTCGGCGATCAGCGCACGGGTCGGTGCCACATGCTGGCCGAGCACATTGACCATGACGGCCGGCTTGAGTAGTTCAGGCTGTTCGAGCGGCCAACCCGCGATACCTCGGATATGCGCGTCGAATTGATCGAACGAGCATGCCTCGATGGTGTAATGGCCGGAATTATGCGGACGAGGCGCAAGCTCGTTGACAATGACCCGCTCATCCTTGGTGACGAACAGTTCGATGGCGAGAATGCCCGCCAATTCGAAGCCCTGCGCCAAGCGCAACGCGAGTTCGTGCGCCTCCTTCGCCACGGCTTCGCTGACTTCGGCAGGAGCGATGGTCATATGCAGGATATTGTTGCGATGCTCGTTACGCACAATCGGGAAGGTCACGTAATCCTTGCCGTTGCCTGCAACGAGAATGCTTGCTTCGAATGCGAAGTCGACGAAGCCTTCGAGAATGCTTGGTGGGAATCCGTCACCACGATCGGCACGGGCACGCACCTTTTCAAGATCGGCATCGGATTTCAGTACCGTCTGGCCATGGCCATCATAACCGCCGGAACGGGTTTTGAGCACGGCCGGGTAGTGAATCTCATCGAGTGCCGAATCAAGCTCCTCAACACTGTTGACGGCCTTCCACGGTGCGGTCGGCGTGCCATGGTCGTTGATGAATTGCTTCTCGTTGACGCGATCCTGCGTGACGCGCAGCAGATCGGTGCCTTGCGGTGCCGCTGCAAGCGCGCGCACTTCGTCGATGGCGTCAGCGTTCACGTTTTCGAACTCGTACGTGAGTACATCGGATTTTTCGGCCAGTTCGCGGATTGCGGTGATGTCGTCATATTCGGCAGTGACCTGGAAATCAGCCACCTGCGCGGTCGGGCAGTCCGGTGTCGGGTCGAGAACTCCGATGCGGAAGCCCATATAGCGGGCAGACAACGCCATCATACGACCAAGCTGACCGCCACCGATGATGCCGATGGTGGCACCCGGCATCAGCCTTTCAACACGGCCGTTGGTTTCCTCAGACAAGCTGGGCATTGGATTCAGCCACCTTTTCCTTCAGCGAGTCACGGTATTCCTGCAGGGCATTGGCCAGACGCTCATCGGTAGTGCTCAGAATGCTCACAGCCAAAAGGCCCGCGTTTGTGGCACCGGAATTGCCGACCGCAGTGGTGGCGACCGGAATACCGCCCGGCATCTGAACGATGGACAACAGCGAATCCCAGCCGGACAACGCATGGGAACGCACCGGCACGCCGATGACCGGCAGGGTGGTTTGGGCCGCCACCATACCCGGCAAGTGTGCCGCGCCGCCAGCGCCGGCGATGATGACCTTCAGACCGTTGGCACGGGCATTATGCGCAAACTCACCCATCAATTCCGGGGTGCGGTGCGCGGAAATCACCTGCTTCATGTACGGCACTTCGAACTGGTCAAGCATCTCGCAGGCATGCTTCATGGTTTCCCAATCGCTCGCCGACCCCATAATCACTGCGACTTCAGGCTTGTTGTCTGCCATCAAGGACCTCCGAAAGAATCCAAAAGAACATGTTCTTGAACACCGCTTACTTTACGCAATCGGCTAGATGTGTAACATGATTTTCCCGAAAACGTCGCCATTCACGATTTTGGAAAACGCAAGTCGCGCATCATCGATCGCATATGCGGAATCGATGACCGGGTGCAGATCGGCATGTTCCACGAATTTCAACAGGCGTGCGAAATCCTCGCGAGAACCCATGGTATTGCCTTGCACACGAATATCTTGGAAGAAGATTCTCGTAAGTTCGGCGCCAGGCTGATCGCCCGTGGTCGCGCCGCAGATGGCGATGGTGCCTCCCGGACGCACGGATTTGACGGAATGGCTCCAAGTGGACGCTCCGACGGATTCGATGACGGCATCCACCTTGCGAGGCAGTCGCGCACCCGATTCGAACACCGCGTCAGCGCCGATTTCCAATGCACGATTGCGCTTGTCTTCGCTACGTGAGGTAACAAACACTTCCAATCCAGCCGCATGGGCAAGCTGGATCGCAGCGGTCGACACGCCTCCGCCGGCACCTTGAACAAGCACCGTATCTCCCGGTTTCACATTCGCCGACGTGAACAGCAAAGAATATGCGGTAAGCCAGCTGGTGCCCAATGCTGCAGCCTCATCGAAGTTGAGATTCTCAGGCTTGGCGAACACGTTGGCGCTGGGCACCTGCGTGCATTCGGCCATGGTTCCCGCATATCGTTCGGAAAGAATCGAACGACGCTCCCCCGGCATGACTCCGGCCCCATCGGTGCCGATGAGCGTGTACAGCACCACTTCGGAGCCGGCCTTAAGCCCCTTGCTCACGGGAATGTCTTCTTGCAGCACGCCAGCCGCATCGGTGCCGAGAATCATCGGCGTCTGCTCGTCGGCAAGCCCCACACCTTGCAGACTCCACACGTCATGATGGTTCACGCTCGCTGATTTCACACGAATGGTGGACCAGAATGGCTTGGTTTCAGGTTCGGGCATATCGCCCACTTCGAGCATAGACAGCGGATCATCATAATTCGTTCCGGTGGCATATACGGCTTTCATGTTCGCGCTCCTTTGCGAATAACTGCTTTTCACGATTGCAAACACCTCTATTGTGCCTCAAGTTGAGAAGACTTTGCGCTCCTTTGCCCGTAAACACCCTCGTCGGGGCATACAGTGGGATAAGATTTCGCATTTGGTTGCACTGATCGTAGGGAAGGGTGATTGCGCACGATGACCGCTGGCATTTTGAGTTCGATTCACACTCCTGCGGACGTACATGCCCTTTCAGCCCAACAATTACGCGATTTATGCTTTGAAATCCGCACCACGCTACTTGATTACGGCAGGAAGCATGGCGGGCATATCGGCTCAAATCTTGGCGTGGTGGAACTCACCGTGGCATTGCATCGCGTGTTCAACTCGCCTCACGACCGTTTTATTTTCGACGTGTCACACCAAAGCTACGTGCACAAGATGCTTACCGGACGTGCCGAAGCGTATCTCGACGAATCCCGATTCGGCGAGGTTACCGGTTTCACCAATCCGTTGGAAAGCGAGCATGATTCGTTTGTACTTGGTCATACCGGCACTTCGATTTCACTCGCGTGCGGTCTCGCCAAAACCCGCGATATGCAACGCATTGCAACAGGCGAAAGCGCTATCGGCAATGTCGTCGCCATTATCGGAGACGGTTCCTTGAGTTCAGCAATCGCTTTCGAAGGGCTAAATAACGCGGCTGAACAGGGCGGCAATCTCATCATCATCGTCAATGACAATGAAATGTCGATCGCTGAGGATTTCGGTGGCATGTACGGCCAGCTTGCCAAGTTACGTGCGTCAGATGGCACGGCGGAACTGAACCTGTTCAAGGCATTCGGCTTGGATTACCGCTACGTGGAGCAGGGCAATGATGTTGACACGCTAGTGGAGGTGTTGAACGAGGTCAAAGGTATCGACCACCCGATCGTAGTGCATATTCACACTACCAAAGGCTTGGGCTTCGACGATGGCGAGGAGTTCGACAAAGGTTCGGACGGCTGCAATCAGACCAATCCTCAACCTCATGCGGGCAAATGCGAGGCCAATCATTGGCAGGATCCGGAGGTCTCACTCGGCAAACCGCTCGACGCACGCAAATACTATGGCGAAATGGCCATGGCATCGTTGGAACGCCGTTTCAGCAACGAGCCAGGATTGGTGGTCATCTCCCCCGCAACCCCTGGATCGAACGGCATCACACGAGATTTTCGCGAGCGTGCGGGCGCGCATTACGTTGATACCGGCATTACGGAAGAGCATGCGGCTGCGTTCGCCGCGGGCATCGCCAAAGCGGGCGACCGCCCCGTGCTTGCGACTTCCGCCACGTTCTTCCAGCGCACCTTCGACCAGCTGCAACAAGAGTTGGCGTTGAATCATGTTCCTGCCACACTGCTGATTTTCGGTGCGGGAATTTCCGGAGCCGACAACACGCATTCAGGCACATTCGATATGACGATGTTCGCCAATGTTCCTGACGTGACCTGTTTGGCTCCCGCAAGCGGCGAACAGATGCTTGACATGCTGGCTTGGGCAACCGGCCCGTCCGACCATGGCGTGGTGGCGATTCGTATGCCTGGCGAGCAGATTCTTTCACTCGAACGTGCCGCCGATATGGCATTCGACCCATTGCAACGTGCCGAAGAGCATGATCCAGCCGTCAATATTGCCGGGGAATGCCCATTCTCCCGCTATCAGATTGTTCAGCCTGGCAAAGATGTTGCGATTCTTGGACTCGGTAACACCATGCCGTTGGCTGCGGAAGTCACGTCGGCGCTTGCTGAAGATGATGAGACGCATGCTGCGATCACTGCGACGCTTGTTGACGCATTGCAGTATTCCACGATGGATGCCGAATTGCTGACGATGCTTGCCGATGGGCATCGTTTGGTCGTTACGTTGGAGGATGGCCAGTTGGAAGGCGGATGGGGTGAGAAGGTCACCGCGTTCTACGCAAATTCCAATAATGCCAAAGCTTCTCACGTTCGTGTGCTGAATTTTGGTGCATCCAAAGAGTTCACCGATCGAGTGCCGCTTGACGAGCTTAATGAACGTTACGGATTGACCGTGGCAACCATCGTCTCTCGAATTCACGGTATTCTCAACGAATAATTAATGTGCATCAACGAATTGGCGGGAACGGTCGTTATATCCGCAAGACCATTCCCGCCAATCTGTAATCAGTCAAGTAATCAGCAATCACTGATCATTCTTGATGGCATCCAAAGCCGGAATCTTCACAGCCTTATTGGCAGGACCGAAACCTGCGATCACGCCAACGGCAATCGAAAACAGCATGGCCACCACAAAAAGCCACCATGGAATCACCGAAATACGACTCACATCGTCGCCGCCCATAATCGCTTTGCCGAGATTCTCAACACTGAATCCACCCAAAGACGCCATATTGATGCCTATCGAACCGATTGCGGAAATCAGGCAGGCAATCACACCGCCAACTAGGCCAATCGCGCCAGCCTCACATAGGAACATCATGCGAATATCACGCACATAGCAGCCGAGAGCCTTCATAATGCCGATTTCGCGAGTACGTTCCGACACCGACATGATCATGGTGTTGGCAATGCCAATCGCGGCAACGAAGAACGACACCGCACCAATGCCACCCAACGCCAACTGGATGCCCCGCGACTGCTTTTCGATCTCCTTACGCGTTTGCTCAAACGAGGAAGTCTGATAACCGGCGCCCTTGATTTGCGCTTCAACGTCGGCAACGTCTTTAATGTCTTGGGTGTGCACCAGTACCTGATCGTAAACAACCTTGCTTGACGTGTTGACCTTGGTATCCCCCGATATTTTAGCGTTCAACGTTTTCATATCGTCGATGCTCATCACAATGCCGGAAGTGAACGCATCATAGTTGTTGGCGGAGGAATCAATGACACCCACCACAGTATATGGCATGGTAATGGTGGGACTCTTACCACTGCCGGAATCGGATGGCGCCACGGATCCGCTGCCCACCTTGCGGTAGTCGTCGGGACTTTGATAGTTGGCTCCGGTGATCAGTGTGATTTTGGAGTTCAGCATATCGAAGAACGGGTCCTCACCTTCGGATTGGGCGCAACCGTGCTCATCACAGTAATAACCGCCCGCTTCTATACGATGATTGCTCGGATCTGACGCATACTTGTCGTAGAACGAATACACGAAGGATTTGCCCGCCAACACTTCGCCGGCACGCATCGGAAGACGTCCGCTGGCCAATTTATAGCCAGATTCTTCCAATTGCGTTGCGTCGACTCCCACCACGTTGACATATTGCGACACGTACCGGGAACCAGCTCCTTGCGTGGCATCCACACTGTATGACATCGTTTTCTGCGGAAGCACTCCAGCCACACCGGCAATGCTGCGGAAATTCTGCACGGCGTCATCGTCGAGTTTCGCCTGTTCACTGCCAGCACCGCTCACGCTGGATGACGTTGCCATGGAATGCGAACCTCCGCCGTCCGCATATACGGTGATGTCGTTCAGGTTGCCCATGTTTTTGAGCATCTGCTTGTTCTGTTCGTTGATGCCCTGGCCAATGGAAATCATGAGCACGATCGAACAGCAACCGACGATCACACCAAGCACCGTAAGAACCGTACGTGATTTGCGACGCAGCAGATTCTGCATGCACGAACGTGCAATATCCGAAAAACGCATGCTCACTCCTTGACGGAGGGCACGGAATCAATCACCTGGGTCGGCACATCAATAGCGTCTGCCGCGGTGCCAGCCGTATCGGCAGTGCCATCAGTATCAGTTCCGGCATGCGAATCGGTGGAATCCCAATCCCAATCATCATCCTCGGCCGCCTTCTTCGCCTTCTTACGGCGACGCACAACCACTACGGCCACAATGACGATCACAGCAACGACAGCCGCGACAACGACAATCCACACCCAAGCCGGAATGCCCTGGTTTTCCTGCGGGTCAACATCCGTGTCTGGATCGACGGGGGCCGGTGCCTCAGACACCGTGATCTTCACCGGCGATTCCTTGGTCTGCTGCTGGCCATCGGCATCCTCGTACATCACCTTCAGCTTGGCATCATATTCGCCGGCCGCAGCTGCAGTGAACGCGAATCCAATGGAGCCGGAAGCGCCGGATGCCACATTGCCGATATACTGTGTGGCTTGTGTGGCGGTGATGCCGTCGCCCTCGATGGACGCTTCGACGTTGGACACATCCCCCTTGCCCTTGTTCACATAGTCCATGGAAATAGTGGATTCCTCGCCAGCATTGACGGTGTCGGGAAGCACGGGATCACCCAGTTCGAAACGGTCAGGCTGTGAAACAGGTACGGAAATCTTAATATCCGAAGTGTTGGAGTTGCGAGTGTCGCCATCGACATACTCGTATTTGAAGTTGATATCGATGCCCTGCGCACCGTTCTTCGCGCTCGACAGCACCTGCATGGGCACGGTCTGTGTCAGCGAGTAACCCGCCCACAGCGAATCGTAATAGAACGTGTTCGTACCGCCGGAAATGGCGAAATTCTCGCCGCCGTCAACGGTCACGACCATATTGCTGACCGCGACCTTGCCCATATTCTGGAAGGTGAAGCCAAGATCGAAATTCGTGCCGACCGCCACGGAACCGTCGCCATACGTGAAGTTGGTGATGATGATATTCGGCACCGGGCCCGCCGGCTGCACGGTAGAACCGCCGTTGCCGGCGTCCGTGCCATCGCCGTCTTCTGCGAGCGCCGTCGGCACGATGCAGGTCAATGCGATGGCGGCGGATGCCACCAGTGCGATGACCATGTTGATGAATTTTGCGGAATGGCTGCCGTTACTCATGGTTTTCCCTTCTCTTCTTGCTGTCATGCGTTATTCACCAGACGGTCATCGATGATGCGCCCGTCAAGCAGCGTTACGATACGATCGGCATATTGCGCCATATTGTCATCGTGCGTGACGAGCACGATGGTTTGGTTCAAGTCTCGTGCGAACGCGCAGATCATGTCCATCACGTCGTTTTTGGTTTTGGAATCGAGATTGCCGGTCGGCTCGTCGGCGAATACGACTTGCGGCCGCGATGCGAACGCTCGCGCAATGCCGACGCGCTGCTGCTGACCGCCTGACATTTGCGTCGGATAGTGGTTCATGCGTTTGTCGAGCCCTACTCGTTTCAGCATTTTCTTGGCGATTGCTTCGCGCTTGTTTTTTGGCATGCCTTGGAACATCAACGGCATTGCCACGTTTTCGACGGCGGTCAGATTGGGCAGCAGATTGTATGACTGGAATACGAAGCCGAGATGCTTCTGTCTGAATTCCGCCAGCTGCCGTTCGTCAAGACGGGAGATGGGCACTCCCCTGATGCGCACGCCGCCCTTGGTTGGTCTTTCCATGCCGGCAAGCTGGTTGAGCAGAGTGGATTTGCCGGAACCGGATTCGCCATAGATACAGCAGATCTGACCTTGCGGAATGGTGAGATTGATACGTTCCAATGCCACGACGGTCTCGTCGAGCACTGGATACTCCTTACGCAGGTTTTTCACTTCGATGATGGGTCTGCGCGTCCCCATCACCAACTCTTGACCTTCAATATTCGCCATAGTCCTCTTTGCCCCCATACGGCGTCTAACGCGCTTGATCCGTGACCGAGTTTATACTGTTTCCCCGTTCTTCGCACCCCTTAAGGGAACACCCCGAGATAGCCAAGTTCACGCATAACACCGCATCAGCATCAAACGCAAGTGGGGACATCCTTTACGAGACGTCCCCACTTGGTGCCAATGCCATTCAATATGACGTTGCGGTTATTTATTGTGCGACTATTTCGCAGCTTCGTCCGCGGACATCATGGCCTGGATGATCTGGTCGCGCATCTCATTGAAGCCACCAGGCGTCGAAGCAGGCAACACCACCGTCTTCGCGTTCTGCGACGAGGCAAGATTACGCATGGTGTCGAGATACTGGTTGAACAGCACCACATTGTTCACGTCGTTCACATTCATGCCGACAGCCTGCAAACTCTTAATCTGGTCGACAATACCGTTGGCGATCTCACGACGATAATTAGCTTGGCCCTCACCCTGGAGGCGTGTCTTCTCAGCCTCGGCGGCCGCCTGGGTCTCGATCTGAATACGCTGGGCTTCGGCACGCTGACGCGTGGCTTCCTTTTCGCGCTGTGCCGCGTTAATGGAATCCATGGCGTTCTTGACCTGTGGACTCGGATCGATGGCCGTGATCAGCGTTTTGACCACGGTGAAGCCGAAGCGGGACATTTCATTGCCGACGGTCTTCTGCACGTCAAAAGCGACATCGTCCTTGCGGGAGAATGCATCGTCCAAAGATAATGCAGGAATGGCGGAGCGAAGCGCATCCTCCATGTAGGAACGCAGCTGACCGGCCGGGTCGCGCAGCTCGTAGTATGCGGTCGCCACATTGCTGGGATCGACACGAAACTGGGTAGAGGCCACCACGGTGACGAACACGTTGTCGAGCGTTTTGGTTTCCAACTGCACGTTGAGCTGGTTGACCCGCATGTTGGTTTTCATGGCGATGCGATCCACGAACGGAATACGAATATGAATGCCGGCGAACTGCACCTTGTTGAACTTGCCGAAACGTTCGATGATGTAGGCCTGCTGCTGCGGCACGATGAACAACGTGGACAAGAACAGGAAAGCGACGATAAGTGCAATGACAAGGAGCGCAATAAGGAACGGCATGACATTACTCCCTTCTTTGGTTTCTCTTTAAAGGTCTTGTTGCACGACCTTTCGTAGGTTCTGCAACCATTGCCGAACCCAAGTAAAAATTTACCAAAGAATGCAATCATGTGTAGACAGTGTCCGCGAGCTGGGCAAAGTCCATCCAGAAGCCGGACATCGACCGTCCGGAAGCCGACCCACATACGTCTACGAGCCGAACAGGAGATAATTCTCCTTGTCCGGCTCGTGAGATGGCATACGAAATGTTGAATCAGAGCAGGCCGAGCTCCTTGCATTTGGCTTGCAGCTGTGTGGCCGAAGGCTCCACCAGCCATGAGCCATCGGCGGCGAACCGAATCACGGGAATGTGCTGTTGTCCGCTGATCGCAATGGCTTTCTCTGCAGCACCATCCTCATGCTCGATATCATGAAGGTTGTAGGCGACCCCGAAACGGTCCAATGCTGCCTTGGCTCGACGGCAGTCACCGCACCAGTCGGCTCCATAGAAATCAATTGTCGTATTATCAATCATAAAATCACTCCTTACGAGGCATTAATCTCATCAAATTTAGGCGATGCCTCAAGCAACATCTTCGTATACGCATCTTTAGGGTGTCGTAACACGGAACCGACAGCTCCATATTCGACAAGATGGCCGTCTTTCATTACCGTCACCTCATCCGCAACTTCCTGAACAATGCCCAAATCTCATACTCATGCCCCGGCAATCCCGGATAATGCACGGATTTTACCAGCGGATGCAGCAACAGATAACTGGAAAACGCACCATAGCGATGAGCGATTTCGGAGATCTTCGTCACATTGTTGACCTGCAGCAACGGATTGGTAAGAACTTCGAAATACACGGCCTTCGCCGGACAACCATGCGCGGGTCCCTTGGCGGAGTGCCTGGAAACAGCAGCATCAAGCGCTTCGTAGATCGGCGGGTTCACAGCTCCGGTGTTGTTGTCGTTGACCGGCAGTCCGTGAACAAGCTGAGTGTTGAATCTAGTCATGGTGCGCACCCCCTCGGGTTGTGGCTCATTGCCGTATGCCATTCACGCGGTCACTGGTACCCACTAAACCGCATCCTGCGTTTCAACGCGCGCCGCGCCTTATCAACGTTTGTTATAGAACGCGCGAATCGCCATAACGTTTTCTTGTAGGCGGCCATCAAACGGCGGAGATGCAAGGCATCGCACCGCAATCGCCAGTTCATACATAAAAGGCCACGCAGGAAAAAACTACGCTAGTACAGCAGCCACCCGACGCACAGCCTCACGCAACTGATCTTCGGATTTGAGCAGGCTGAATCGTACGTAATCCTTGCCTACTTTGCCGAAGCATGTGCCCGGCAGCGCGGCGACGGCCGCACGTTCCAACAGCGTGTCGGCAAACTGTTCACCCGTCTGACCCTCAGGAGCGTGTACCCAAGCGTAGATGCCGCCGTCTGAATCGAACACATCCAAACCGGCTTCACGCAATCCACCTGCAACGATTTCGCGACGAGACGCATACCGTTCCGCAAGTTCGGCCACACAGCTCTGATCCGACAGCAACGCCGCAGTGCCCGCGTCTTGAATGCTGGACGTAACCATGGAACCCATCTGATAGTGGTACTGCTTCACATGAGACACGATGTCGTCGTTGCCTGCGATGAAACCGGCACGCCAGCCGGCCATCGCATACATTTTCGACAGCGAACACACTTCCACCGCAACATCGAACGCACCCGGCAGTGACAGTATGCTGATCTGCTGCGCATCGACGCCCAATCCCGCATATGCGAAATCCTGCACGATCGCGAAATGATGCTCATGAGCCAAATCAACGGCACGCTGCAGAAACTCGCACGGAGCCTGTGCACCCGTCGGATTGTTCGGATAGTTGAGCACCAGCACTTTCACACGATCCCACACCTGTGCAGGAACCGCGTCCAAATCCGGCAGGAATCCGCGCTCCGGCAACGATGGCAGCAGTATCTCCTCGGCACGGCTCATCACCGTCATGCAATGGTACGAAGGGTAATATGGATCCGCATACGCCACAGCGTCGCCTGGGGAAACCAGCACGGCGAACAACGCGGCCAAACCATCGACCGCGCCCTCCACGGCAAAAAGCTGGGTTTTCCAATCAACCTCAACACCGTACGTATTGCGATACCACTGTTCGGCAGCCCGCAGAAAACTAGGCTTGCCATCGAATGGCGAATACCGGGCATTGGCCGGATCGTCAACCGCTTTTTTGGCTGCTTCTCGAATGAAATCAGCAGGAAACGCGTCTGGATTGCCTTTGGCCAAATCAATCACATCAGCCCCACCGGCAACCGCGGCAGCCACTTTGCGATCCATATCGGCGAACACATTCGACGGAATCGACTGCGCCACCGTGGTGAACGCGACAGGAGAAACATACGAAGTCATTAATCAACCCTCCCTATCATCTCACGACTGTATATGCGCACATTCACGCATATACGCAACCATCAGTGCGTCACCTTGCGCGCGAACCAATCGCCAATCCACTGAATGATCTGCACAATGACGATCAGAATAATAACAATCACAACAAGCACGCCGGTTTCGTAACGGTTATAGCCGTATTGAATGGCCATATCGCCGATGCCGCCGGCTCCGATGGTGCCGACCATTGCAGAATAGCCGATCAGCGAAATGATGGTGAGCACCACGCCGCGAATAAACGACGGCAAAGCTTGCGGAAACACCGCATCCACAATGATTTGGCGTGTGGTAGCGCCAGTGGAGATGGCAGCCTCAAGCAGGCCCGGATCAACTTCGGAGAACGCGCTTTCCGCGATTCGCGCGAAGAACGGCACTGCGGCGATCGACAGGGAGATTGCGCCACCGGTCGGCGTGTAAGGGTCACCCAAAATCAATTGCACAACCGGGATAAGCACCACCATGAGAATCAGGAACGGCAGCGAGCGAATCGCGTTTACGATGAACCCTACAATAACGTTCAGCGCATGGTTCGGCGTAAACAAGCGGTTTTCAGTCAAATACAGCAGCAATGCCACCAGCGTGCCCAGTACCACGCCGATAATCGCCGACACCACAACCATATATGCCGTGTCGATCAGTGCTTGCCCAAGATTGTCTTGAAGGATTTCCAGAGTTTCTTCCATTGTTCTCACGCCTCCTGATTATCCGCAGCTTCGGCGGCCACAACCAGCTGCCCACGATCAAGTTCCCGATAGCTGAACACATGCGTTCTCAACGTGTTCAACGCCTGCAGCAGCGGCTCCCCCGCGCCGGAAACAAGCACAATCAGAATGCCGATGGCCTGCGAACCGAAATATTCCACATTCGCATGCAGCACGTCGATGCTCACACCGTAATCCTGCGCAACCTGGCTGATGAGCGGCTCGAGTGCCGCATCGCCCTTGTATCGCAGTTCCACGATGGTGCCGGCCGGCAGCGATGGCACCAATTGCGGTGGCACGGCAATGCCAAGGTAGCGTTCCACCAACGCTTTGGTGGTCGGATGTTTCGGAGCACTGAACACGTCGAACGTGTTGCCCTGCTCCACTACCACACCGTTTTCCATAACGGCCACTCGGTCGAAAATTTGCTTCGCCACGTCAAGCTGATGCGTGATGAACACGATGGTAATGCCCAGTTCGCGGTTGATGCGCTGCAAGAGTGCCAGAATGCCTTCTGTGGTTTCCAGATCGAGTGCGCTGGTGGCTTCGTCGCACAGCAGGATTTCCGGCTTGTTGGCGAGCGCACGCGCAATGGACACGCGCTGCTTTTGCCCGCCCGACAGGCTTGATGGGTAGCTATCGATCTTGTTTTCCAAACCGACCAGTGCCAGCAGTTCGCGGACACGTTCCGGCCACTGCGCTTTCGGATATCCGCCGGCTTTCAGCGCGAATTCAATGTTTTTGCCGACCGTAACGTTGGTGATCAGGTTGAATCCTTGGAAAATAAAGCCGATTTTCTTGCGCAGGTCACTCAATTGGCTGCCTTTGAGTGCGGTGATATCGTTGCCATCGATCACTACATGGCCGCCTGTTGGTCGTTCCAGCAGATTGATGGTGCGCACCAAAGTGGATTTGCCAGCTCCGGAAAAACCCACGATGCCGAAAATCTCGCCTTTTTCCACGCTGATGTTCACATGCTTGACCGCTTCGACGGTTCGCCCGCCTTCATGAAAAGTCACAGACACGTCGTTGAGTTCAATAACACTCATGGTTCGTTCCTCGCTTCATTCGAGTACTTGTTCAAGTTCGTTCAATACGTTTTGTTCGATGAATCTCGTTTGCACATAAGGCCCGTATGAGTTCTTCGATTCATACGGGCCTTTGTATTACCGCACGCTATAGCGTCACCACGTGGTCGGCTTGCCGAAATCCTTGAATTCGCTCTTGGCGATGGCGTCCTTGAATTTCTGGCTGGTAAGCAGTTTCTTGACAGCCTTGCCGAAGTCGGAATCGACGTCCTGAGTGCGGACCACGAACACTTCGATCACGCCATCATCCTGCTTTTCCATGGCGAGCGCGTCGGCAGGCTTCAGATCAGCAGCCCAAGAGTAGTTGCCCGGCACCAGAGCCACATCAACGGTACCCAAGGAACGGGCCAGCTGTGCCGCATCAATCGTTTTGATTTTGAGGTTCTTCGGATTGGATGCGATGTCGTTGACCGTGGCCTTGGTAGCATCGACCTCGCCCTTGAGCGTCACCAGACCCTGCTGCTGGAGCACGCCGAGAGAACGCGCCAGGTTAGAGCCATCGTTGGCGATTGCGACCGTAGCTCCGTCTTCGATGTCATCGATGGACTTGTACTTGTTGGAATAGATGCCCAATCCCAAAGTCGGCGTCTGTCCAAGGGAGGTCAGGTCGAGATTGTTGTCGGCGGTGAACTTCTTCAGATAATTGCCATGCTGGAAAAGATTCGCCTGAATGGAACCGGATGCAAGTGCCTTATTGGGCTGCACATAATCGTTGAACAGCTTAGTTTTCAGTTTGAAACCGTCATCTTTCAGCAGCGGCGCGATAACCTTGTCGACCATGTCGCCGTATGGTCCTGCGCACACGCCGACGGTGATTGTGGTGGTTTTGCCCTTCGTGGTGTTCAGACTGTTGGACGCGGATGCGCTGTTGCCGGAACCGCATGCTGCAACGGAAATAAGTGTTGCAGCGGCGAGTACTGCTGCGGCGATTCGTTTGATGCCGTTTGGCTTCTTGAAAAGAGCGATGGTCATGGTTGTTTTCCTTCTCTCACTTGTTTTGAAAAATTACGGTTATTCCGTTACCGGCTTACTGGCTTCGACGTCGGCTTTGGCCTGTGCGACGATGCCTGGATTGTGGATGGCGAAGGCTTGTTCGGCGAGATGCACTTCGCGGGTTAGGAATTCGTGCAGCTTGCATTCGTAGCCATGCTCGCGTCCAACTTTGGCGATATAGCCGTTGATGTAGTCGACTTCCGTCGGACGTCCCTTAGTCAGGTCTTGATACATGGACGGATAGTGCAGCGGATGCGCCACGCCCGCGGTGTGCAGAATGGTTTCGACTTCCGTTTCGCGCGTGCCCAACAGTTGGTATCCGGCTGCTTCGGCCGCGCTGTAAGCTTCGTCGACCAGCTGTTCGGTGAGCCAACGCGCGTCGGGATGCGCATGGAATTCGCCGAAGCGGATCTGGTACATGGTACATAGCGTGTTCAGCACCGAGTTGAATACGATTTTCGCCATGCACATGCCGATGAAGTTGTCCACGATGGTTGGGTTGAGTGTGGCCGTTGCGAAATCCTCGTACAGCGCCTGCTCGTGTTTGCGCACCTCATCAGTCACATCATCCGCGTAGGCACACAGGTTCATGGCCTTGGCATGTGCCCCACCGGTGAAGTTGAAATCGCCGGGGCCGTACACGTAGGCACCGATTAGTGCGGTGCCGCCGTAGATGCGGTCTTTGGAGAAGTATTCGTTGAGCTTTTCGAAGTGTCCATAGCCGTTCATGGCGGAGAACACAATCTGCTTCTCGTTGAACAGGTGGGTGCAGCGCTTGAGCACGCCGTCAAGCTGCATCTGCTTGAGGAACACGATCCACACGTCTGGCTGGCCGGCGTATTCCTCCGGGTAGTACACGTTAATCGGCACGAGATGGCGGTCTTCACCATCTTGAGACACGTAGGCGCCGCCTTGCTCGCGAATCTTCTCGACGTTCGGCTTCCACGTATCGATGAAATCGACATCCTTGTGCGCGAATTCCTGCAGTAGCACACCGTATTGGATACCCATTCCGCCTGCACCGATCACTGCGTACTTCATACGCCGCCTCCTCTCTCATGTGTGTTTTCGTATGGCTTCTTTCAAGCGATAATCACAAGATATCGGTAAAAATCCTTTCCTATGCCGGCGTGGCTATATGCGATTTTTATGGAAGGCGCAAATCGTAATAATTCTTTTTTATGAATGGTTATCAGGATATGAAAAGCCTCCCGCGGCATATGCCACGGAAGGCTTGGAAACAGAATTGACGGACGGCAGGTTGCCGTCAGGTCAGGCGATTGTCAGAGCTTGCCGCCCTCGACCACAATGTCATCCGGATCGACATCGGAACCGTACACCGGCTTCAGGGTCTCCTCGTAATCCTTGTGGAAGAAGTTCTCCTTACCCAACTTCACGATTTCGTCGTTCAGCCAGTTGAGCAGCTCCTTGTTGCCCTTCTGCACAGCCGGAGCGATGGTATCCTCATCGCCGAGTTTGGTGATGCCCACCTTGAAACCTTTGTTGGACTTGGCCCAAGCCAGTACTTCGGTGTTGTCGGTGGAGAAAGCGTCGCCACGGCCGTCGAGCAGCGCATTGTAGGCGTCGGCGTACTGGTCGTACTTCTGCAGCTTGACGTCGGGCTCGTTCTTCTCGAAGTAGCTTTCGGCGGTGGTGCCCTTGGCGATGATCAGCGTCTTGCCCTTAAGCTGGCTCACGTCAGTGATTTCGGCATTTTCCGGGGAGACCACGCCGAGTGCCACCTTCATGTACGGCTTGGCGAAATCGACCTTCTCCTTACGCTCGTCGGTGACGGTGAAGTTGGCCAGTGTGATGTCCACCTTGTTGGAGGTGAGCACGTCCACGCGGGCGGCCGGGTCGACGGAAGTGTACTTGACCTTCACTCCCAGATCCTTGCCGAGGCGCTCGGCGAAGTAAACGTCGTAGCCGGCGTTCTTGCCTTCCTTGTCGATGTAGCCGAACGGGGCCTTGTCGGAGAAGACGGCAACCTTAAGTTCGCCGGACTTCTTGATCTCGTCCAGAGTGCGGGCGGTGACGTTGCTGCTGGAGCTGGAATCGCCGCCAGTGAAGTTTTCACCGCTCGGAGTGGCCGCGGACGGGCCACAAGCAGCCACCGAGGCTGCCATGATCAACGCGGCCGATGCGGCCACGATGCTCTTGATTGTCTTGTTGATGATTGATGCGGTCATGGTTACTCCTCTCTTGTACGGATGACTGCTATCAAAACTTGCGATTACTCGGCGGAAGTTCCCGTCGGTTCCGTCGGCGTTTCCGCCGGCCTGCGATGCCTGTCGAATTCGAACGTGTGCAGGAAACGCTTGGCACGCTCGGTTTTCGGATTGGTGAAGAACGCTTCGGCGTCGTCGGATTGTTCCACGATGCCGCCGTCCTCCAGCATGATCACCTGGTCGGCGATGGCTCGTGCGAATTGCATCTCGTGCGTCACGATGAGCATGGTCTGGCCGGAATCGGCGAGTTCCAGCATCACGTCAAGCACCTCGCGCACCATTTCCGGATCAAGCGCGGCGGTGACCTCGTCGAACAGCAGCACTTCCGGATGCAGGATCAGCGCACGGCAGATGGCCACGC
>ENA-ORRR01000865-ORRR01000865.1-human-gut-metagenome-genome-assembly--contig:-NODE-865-length-24082-cov-5.32788_pt1 | contig 24082 bp, 18 predicted proteins | sample MGYA00242182_ERZ509148 | MGnify/ENA primary metagenome ERZ509148 (study PRJEB26280, sample SAMEA2338674) | human gut metagenome | biome: human gut; feature: human-associated habitat; material: faeces... | reverse complement strand
TCGAACCCACGCGCCCTTTCGGACAAACGGTTTTCAAGACCGCCTCGTTATGACCGCTTCGATATCTCTCCAAAAATGTGCTTAACCATTATATAATGGATATTCATTTTTGTCAAGGACTTTTTCACTTTCTTTTTGAAAGTTTTCACAATCACCTGTGCGTCTTGACTCTTTAATTTTTGTTTCCGCTTTCTCAGCGGCAACAGAACATATTCTATCACTACTAAAGTATAAAGTCAACTGTTTTTTTGACATTATTTATATTTTTTCGACAATCGAAAAAAAGAGGACGAAAGACCCAAAAGTCCCTCATCCTCTTGATTCTATAACGTCTTCTGATTAGCCAATCAGCTTACCTACGTTCAGCTTAACGCCCGGGCCCATGGTAGAAGTCATGGTTACGCTCTTTAAGTAAGCGCCCTTTAAGGTAGCTGGTTTTGCCTTCAGGATAGCGTCAATAAGCGTCTGGAAGTTGTCCGCTAACTGCTCCTCTGTGAAGGAAGCTTTACCTACTGGCACGTGGATAATGTTAGTCTTATCAAGTCTGTACTCGATCTTACCGGCTTTGATATCATTGATAGCTTTGGTTACATCCATAGTAACAGTACCAGCCTTCGGGTTCGGCATTAAGCCCTTCGGTCCAAGTACACGACCAAGACGTCCTACAACGCCCATCATGTCCGGAGTAGCTACTACTACGTCGAAGTCTAACCATCCCTCGTTCTGGATCTTCGGGATCAGCTCCTCAGCGCCTACGAAATCTGCGCCTGCAGCCTGAGCCTCTTCTGCCTTCGGTCCCTTAGCAAATACAAGGATACGAACGGTCTTACCAGTTCCGTGCGGCAGTACAACTGCACCACGGATCTGCTGATCAGCATGACGGCCGTCACAACCAGTTCTGATATGAAGTTCTACGGTTTCATCGAATTTAGCACCTGCAGCCTTCTTCACGATGGAGATGGCATCTGCAGCTTCATAAAGGCTTGCGCGATCTACTAATTTAGCAGCCTCTACGTATCTTTTTCCTCTTTTCATTATAAAAAACCTCCTAGTGGTATTGTCGGGGAATTCCCTCCCACGTTACTGATAAACATCCCGAAAATTACTCGGCAACTGTGATACCCATACTTCTTGCTGTACCAGCGATCATGCTCATAGCAGCTTCAAGGCTTGCTGCATTTAAGTCAGGCATCTTTAATTCTGCGATCTTCTGCAGATCCTCTTTCGAGATGCTAGCTACCTTAGTCTTGTTCGGTGTAGCGGAACCGGATTTAATCTTGCAAGCTTTCTTTAACAAAACGGCAGCCGGCGGAGTCTTTGTGATGAAGCTGAAGCTTCTGTCAGCATATACAGTAATAACAACCGGGATGATCATATCGCCCTGGTCTGCTGTCTTAGCGTTGAACTCTTTCGTGAACTGTACGATGTTTACACCGTGCTGTCCAAGAGCCGGACCTACTGGCGGAGCTGGTGTAGCCTTTCCAGCAGGAATCTGTAATTTAATATATCCTGTAACTTTCTTTGCCATTGTTGGCACCTCCTATAAATTGTGGTAATTGCGGGGATTTCCCTCCCACAGGCTCATAAATGAACCTCTTTACATCATCTTCTTGATCTCTGTGAAGTTCAGTTCAACCGGTGTCTCACGGCCAAACAGTTCTACACGAATCGTCAGGGTCTGTCTTTCCTCGTTGATGGACTCGATAACACCAACGGTATCTTTCCATGCCCCTGTCGTTACAACAACCGTGTCGCCGACCTCAAAGTCAACGACAACGCCGGTTTCCTTAAATCCGAGACCGGCCATCTCCTCTTCCGTCAAAGGAACCGGTTTGGAGCCCGGACCAACAAACCCGGTCACTCCGCGGGTGTTGCGTACTACGTACCAGGTATCATCATTCATAACCATGTTGATCAGTACGTATCCGGGAAACATCTTCTTGGCAACCTGTTTATTGGCTCCATTCTTGACTTCGATAACTTCCTGCATCGGCACGGAAACCTCTAAGATCTGATCCTGAAGGTTCCGGTTCTCGATCGTCTTTTCGATGTCAACCTTTACTTTGTTTTCATAGCCGGAATAAGTATGCACTACATACCAATTTGCTTCTGCCATATTTCTCACCTTTGCCTTTACATAACGAAGTGCAGTCCAAACACGATTGCCGTGTCAAGAGCCGCAATGATAAGTCCCAGCGCAACGGAAACGGCGATGACCGCTCCAGTCTGCTTCGTAACTGTCTCTTTGTCAGGCCAGATGATCCTTTTGTACTCAGCTTTTAAACCTTTCCAGAAACTCTTTTTAGGAGCTTTTTTGGTATTTTCTGTATCACCCATTTTTGTCCTCCAAAGCGCTCAGGCAGATGCCCGATCGCGCAGAACCAACCAGTTACTCTTACTTCGTCTCTTTGTGTAACGTGTGTGTCTTACAGAATCTGCAGTACTTTTTGGTTTCCATTCTGTCCGGATGAGTTTTCTTATCCTTGGTCATGTTGTAATTGCGCTGCTTGCATTCTGTGCATGCCAGTGTAATTCTTGTACGCACAACTTCCACCTCCATTTTTCTTAGTATGCGATCTTTCCACTCTCCAACCGGAAATCTGGTTTTTGAGCATAAAAAAAAGACCTATGTTCTTCCATTCGCCCGTCTACTATATCATAAAAGAAGCGGCGCGTCAAGCAATAACTTGCCGACATTCGCCGCCTCTTTTATATTATAGATATCATTTTCACTTAGTGCAGGCTGGAACCAGATTCTGCCCGCGCCTCGTATTTCACATTATCAGGACTTACAATGATGCTATAAAACAATCAGAAAGGTTTATTCATCCACTTTCTCCTCGTTTACAGCGTCTGTCTTTTCTTCCACATTTTCATGGCTGTCTGTGGTATCCGGCTCCGCCTTTTCAGGCTCATCGGTTTCTTCCTCATCTGCCGCCTGGCTTCCGATAAAATGCGCCATTTTTCCAATCTTACCCATATGGCTTGTATCCACGCGGGTGATCTCCGGCTCATCAGCTTCCACAACATCATCCTCAAGCGCGGCGTTCTGATGCAGGGCGCCGCCCTCCTGATTCTCCGCATTTTCCGGATTTTTTGTCACGGATGGATATTCTTCCGGGTTTTCCTTGGCATCCGCAAGCTTTTCATTCATGAATGTCTCAAACTGCTTTTGCTCTTCCTCGCTGGAAAATGCCGACTTGGCGATAAACTGCCAGGTTTTCTCGTTCGTCTCAAGCAGATACATCCGCTCAATCTCAACCATCTGCTCAATGTCGCTGTAGCTGTAAGTCTTGGTCATCTCCTGTGCCGCAACCGTCATGGTCAGTGTCTTCTCATCCAACGTCAAATGTACGACTGGGAAATTGCCCGTCTTTTCCAAATTTTTAAGTCCGCTCCGTTTCCAGATCATCCGCTCCTGGTTCTGGTTTGAAATCATGTAAAACATGCCGATGCCGACCAGCACCGCTATCACGATGGACGGTACAAGAAGAACCAGATTGCCCTTTGCCTGCATCACATTTTTTCCCAGAAAGAGAGCTAAAAATGCGACATATAAGAGTGCCGACACCATCTTCATTTTCTTGGACTCATGCTTAAGCACGTTCCAGTGAATCCAGTTTTTATAATCTTCCTTTTCCAGGCGATATTCAAATTCCTGCATTCTTTTTACTCCTTTTCTTTCTTACTTGAAATCTCCCCCGCATTTCTTCCGTCTCCTGAACCTTTTTTTGCCTCTCCCGCAAACTTTTAGATTCAAATGCTTTCTACTATTCTTTTCATCCAGAAATGCCGGAGTATTTCCACTTATAAGGCTTCCCTCTGCCTATCTTCTCTATCATATCCCACTTTAGCGTCCTTGTCCAATACAAACGGCAAAAAAACAGACTTTTTCGATCCCCGCAGACAGAAGCGCCCGGGTACACGCTTCCGCCGTGCTTCCGGTCGTATAAATATCATCCACGAGAAGCACGTTTTGCACACCACTTGCCCGGATTGCCTCCGCATCTGCCTGAAACGCCTGCTGTAAATTCCGGAGCCGTTCATCTGGATTCAGCTCTTTCAGAGGTTCTGTATTTCGTATCCGATATAAAAATTCCGGGCACACCGGCATTTCCAGCCGCTCGCCCATCCGCTTTGCCAGAACCTCCGCCTGATTGAAACCGCGTTTCCGTTTCCGCGCCGGGTGGACCGGAACGGGAACCAGACCGTCAAACTGCCACTCCTCCCGATTTTCATACTGCCTCAGCTTTTCCGCTGCAGCTTCGGCATAAAAATCGAGATATTCCCTCTTATTTTTATATTTAACCGCTGCCATCGAGCGCGCAGCTTCCTCCGTATAGTTAAAGAGTGCCATCCCACGCGCAAATGACCGGCGGTGTTTCACACAGTCTGGACAATATTCGATTTCTTCACTCCAAACTTCTTTTCCACATTTCTGACAAACCGGCGATTTGACAGGCGAAAGCCTCAAAAGACACGAAGGACAGATAAGCCTGCCCTTCGGCGTCACGATCTCCCCGCAGACCGGGCAGCGCCTTGGATATAGCGCATCCAGAGCGGCGCGGGGGAATTGATTCCATTTTATATTTTTTATCACAATGTCTCCATAATTTCTTCAATGCGGTCGCGCAGTCCCGAATAGCGCTTCTGTTCCATCGCATTGTCCACCATCTGCTGAAACACATACGGGACACCGACCAGGCAGACACAGGCTCTTGCCCTTGTAACCGCCGTGTAAATCAGATTCCGCGTCATCAGCATCTGCGGTCCGCTCCAGACCGGAATCACGACCGCCGGATACTCGCTTCCCTGCGACTTGTGAATCGTGATCGCATATGCCAGTTCCAGCTCCTCCAGCTGCTTGAAGCTGTACTCGACACGTTTTCCCTCATCATACTCCACGGTTACCAGCTCCGCAAAGGTATTGATCTCGCGGATGCGCCCAAGATCCCCGTTGAACACGCCGGCTCCCTTGTCCACCGGGATGCCGCTGCGGTTGTAGGAAGTCCACTCAATCTGGTAATTGTTCTTGATCTGCATGACCTTGTCGCCCACACGAAACGTCGTCTCGCCATACTCTTTTTCCGCCTTTTCTGCCGATGGCGGATTTAAAAATTCCTGCAAAATGGAATTTAACCGTATCGATCCCAGCACTCCCTTCCGCATCGGCGTCATGACCTGTACCTCAAACAAATCGGCATGGACGTAATTCGGCAGTTTTTCACGAACCAGCGTGATCATTGCATTGATGATCGCATTCGGATCATCACGCTTTATAAAGAGGAAATCCCTGCTTGACTTTCCGATCGGAATGCGCTCTCCGGCATTGATGCGGTGGGCGTTGACGATAATATCGCTCTGCGCCGCCTGCCGGAAAATCCGGGTTAGCTTTACCACATGGAAACACTCTGACTCGATGATATCACGCAGGACATTGCCCGGTCCGACGCTCGGAAGCTGATCCACATCACCCACCAGAATCAGACGTGTGCCGACATTGACCGCCCGGAGCAGCGAATGCATCAGATTGATATCCACCATCGACATTTCATCGATAATGATGACATCCGCTTCCAACGGATTGTCCTCGTTCCGCTCAAAATGCATCGAAGTCGTCCGGCTCTTCTCATCCTCCTCTGGCATTCCCGTCAGCTCTAACAGGCGGTGAATCGTCTTCGCCTCATAGCCTGTCGCCTCGGTCATCCTTTTTGCTGCGCGTCCGGTCGGGGCTGCCAGCAGGATATCCATGTCGCCCTTTTCAAAATACCGGATGATCGTGTTGATCGTCGTCGTTTTTCCGGTACCCGGACCGCCCGTGATTACCAAAAGTCCGCAGTTGACCGCCTCAATCACCGCGCGGATCTGCAGTTCATCCAGCTCGATCTGTTCCTCTTTCTGGATGACTGCCAGACTTTTCCGAATCTGTTCTTCCGATTCGGAACCAGTGATATTTAAGTCGTGCAGCATGCGGGCGGTGTTTAGCTCGGTATAATAGTAGTGTGATGCATAAACGGCGCGTTCCGGGGCGTTTGCTATATTTGATACATTTGATGCATTCGGTTCACCCAAAACATCTGGCTGCGGCTGCATCTGCCCCGACACTGCCGATTCCGCCTGAACGAAAACATCCATTTCTGCTGTTTTCTGCTTTTTCCTCTCCCGGATCACCAGCCGTTTATCCATCTGCATATCCATCAGATGCTTGTCAATCTCGAAAATCTCAACCTGTAGAAGCTTTGCCGCCCGATCCGCCAGCTCGTCCTCCGGCAGGTATGTGTGCCCGTTCGCCGTCGCCTGATAGAGTGTATACAGGATGCCGCTCTTGATGCGGAAATCCGAATCTGCCACGATTCCTATCTTCGCCGCGATCTCGTCTGCCATCTTAAAACCGACGCCCGGAATATCGTCCGCCAGCTTATACGGATTGTTCTGGAGAATCGTGTACATTGCCGGACCGTATTCCTGGTAGATTTTAACCGCCAGATTGATGGAAATGCCATAATTTTGCAGAAACATCATCGCCTGGCGCATATCGCGCTTTTCCTCGACCTGTTCACCGATGGACATCGCCATTTTTTCACTAATTCCCTTGACCTCCGCGAGGCGTTCCGGCTCTTCTTCCATGATGCGGAATGTGTCCGCCTTAAATTTTTTAACAATCCTGGAAGCTAAAGCAGCCCCGACGCCTTTGATGGCGCCGGAGCCTAAATATCGTTCCATGGAAACAGTATCCTCAGGCGCTTTCAGCTCATAGCTTTCCACCGCCATCTGTTCCCCGTAAATCGGATGCTCGGTCATACGCCCGCTCGCCTCGATCATCTCGCCCTCTGCGATGTAGGAAAAAGTGCCAACCAGCACATATTCCTCCCCGTCGTCCAAGCCGCTGATAGAGAGAACCGTATAGCCATTGTCCTCATTGCGGTATTTTATTTTTTCAATATATCCTTTAACTGCTGCCATATTTTTATGCTATCCGTCTTCCGGCGGTTCTCTTTAATCGTAGTTTTTCTTCTCACCGTGTGCGAACTCGATAAACTTACCCGTTCCGATCGCAACTGCGGTCAGCGGATCCTCTGCGATCATCGTGGAAATGCCAGTTTTCTCCTCGATCAGGGCATCCAGACCGCTTAACAGTGCGCCGCCGCCTGTCAGTACGATACCACGGTCAAAAATGTCGGCTGCCAATTCCGGCGGCGTCCGCTCGAGTACGTTGTGAACGGCATCTACAATCTGGAGTGCCGGCTCGCGCAGCGCTTCCAGCGTCTCGTCGGATGTGACAACGATCGTCTTCGGAAGTCCGGTAACCAGATTTCGTCCGCGCACTTCCATCGTGATTACCTCCGGACGGCGGTATGCCGCACCGATATTTATCTTGATCTCCTCAGCGGTTCTCTCACCGATCAAAAGATTGTGTTTCTTTCTCATGTAACGGACCAGTGCCTCGTCGAAGTCATCACCAGCCACTTTAATAGAAGTGCTGACTACGGTACCGCCCAGGGAAATAACGGCGATATCTGCCGTACCACCACCAATATCTACGATCATGTTGCCGCACGCCTTGGAAATATCGATACCAGCGCCGATCGCAGCTGCTACCGGCTCCTCGATGATCGAAACCTCGCGTGCGCCAGCCTGATAAGTCGCATCCTCAACCGCCTTGCGCTCTACCTCGGTCGCACCGCTCGGGATGCAGACGCTGATACGCGGCTTGCGGAGTGTCTTCTTGCCGACTGCCTTGTTGATGAAATATTTCATCATCTTCTCTGTCACTGTATAATCTGAAATAACCCCCTGGCGCAACGGACGGACCGCTACGATATTGCCAGGGGTTCTGCCGATCATCAGGCGGGCTTCCTCGCCGATCGCCATGATCTTATTCGTATCCCGATCGATCGCCACTACGGACGGCTCTTTCAGTACGACACCTTTTCCCTTGATATATACAAGGATGCTGGCTGTACCCAGATCGATACCAATATCATTGGACATCAACATAGTTGTTTTCCTCCTGCTCTGAATATGCACTCTTGAGTACATAAATCTATGAGTTTCATTGTATTTTATCTTCTTTATTTCAGCTTTTTTCGCTGCCATCCAGCCCGCGCATTGTTTTAGAGCGGACTATACCACTTACTATTATATACAACTTTCGATTCTTTTGAAAGAGGTTTTTATTTTTTTATGGACTTTATATTTTTTTTATGAAAGGGACATATTTTAGTCACAAGTTTCTCCTATAATACAAGTATGTTATCCGAAAGGGTAACAGGCCTTTGTTTCAAGTGTTACTTGAAATAAAAAAGCTTTTTCATACTCATACCGGACGATACAAATCGTCCGGCCCCCCTAAGCCAATTTCTTTTTTATATATACCTACCATTCCCAATTTAAGAAAAACAGGAACGCCGTCGGACTCTCAGCCGATGGCGTTCCTGTTTTTTGTCAGTGCCAGACACCTTAGAAAAAGGGCTCTATACTGAATGTTGGGGTACGCTCAAAAACATTTTTTTCTTATATTTTCAGACTCCACTCACTGCAGTCCCAGACCTTCGTTGCGAATCCCTCATAGAAATCCGGTTCATGGCAGATCAGAAGGATATTTCCTTTGTACGCCGCCAGCGCACGCTTTAACTCCTCCTTCGCCTCAACGTCCAGATGGTTCGTCGGCTCGTCGAGAAGCAGAAGGTTCGTCTCGCGGTTGATCAGCTTACACAGGCGCACTTTTGCCTGCTCGCCACCGCTGAGCACGCGCACCTGGCTCTCGATATGCTGGGTCGTCAGACCGCATTTTGCCAGTGCGGAACGCACCTGGTACTGGGTGTAGGACGGAAATTCTTTCCAGATCTCATCGATGCAGGTCGTCGTATTGCCCGGCGCCATCTCCTGTTCGAAATAGCCGATGGAGAGATAATCGCCCAGCGTCACCTTGCCGGACACTGCTGGAATCAAACCTAAAATACTCTTTAAAAGCGTCGTCTTTCCAATTCCGTTGGCACCGACCATCGCAATCTTCTCGCCGCGCTCCATATAGAGGTTCAGCGGACGGGAGAGTGGCTCGTCGTAACCGATCACCAGATCCTCCGTCTCAAAAATACATTTTCCGGAGGCTCTCGCCTCCAGGAAGTTGAACTCTGGCTTCGGTTTTTCCTTCGCCAGTTCGATCACATCCATTTTATCCAGCTTTTTCTGGCGGGACATCGCCATATTTCGCGTGGAAACACGCGCTTTATTACGTGCCACAAAATCCTGCAGCTGCGCGATCTCCTGCTGCTGACGCTTATACGCTGCCTCGAGCTGCGCTTTCTTCGCCTCGTGCACCTCGAGAAACTTGTCGTAATCGCCCACATAGCGGTCAAGCCGCTGATTTTCCATATGATAAATGATATTTACTACGCTATTTAAGAACGGAACATCGTGTGAAATCAGGATGAACGCATTTTCATATTCCTGCAAATACCGTTTCAGCCACTCAATGTGCTGCACATCCAGATAGTTCGTCGGCTCGTCCAGCAACAAGATATCTGGCTTTTCCAGAAGCAATTTCCCGAGCAGTACCTTCGTTCTCTGTCCGCCGCTCAAATCCGTTACATCGCGGTCCAGACCGATGTCGGTCAGCCCCAGCGCACGTCCGACTTCCTCCACCTTCGCATCGATGGAATAAAAATCGTGGTTCATCAGAAGATCCTGGATCGTTCCCAGCTCTTCCATCATCACGTTCATCTCATCCTCCGATGCCTCGCCCAGATGGTCGCAGATTTCATTCATCTGCACTTCCAGCTCAAACAGGAAGGAAAATGCGCTCTTCAAAACCTCGCGGATCGTCATGCCTTTTTCCAGCACCGTGTGCTGATCCAGATAGCCGACGCGCACCCGCTTCGACCACTCTACTTTTCCCTCGTCCGGCTGCATATGCCCGGTAATAATATTCATAAACGTCGATTTACCCTCGCCGTTCGCACCGATCAGACCGATGTGCTCACCCTTTAACAGGCGGAACGAAACATCCTGAAAAATCGCCCGGTCACCAAAACCGTGGCTTAAATGTTCTACATTCAGTATACTCACGTGTGTACCTCTCCTATTTTTCTTTTTATTGTAAATTGTTTGTATTTGTTGAATTGTTCTTTGTTTTTCTGCAAATTTTATCCTGGAAAACAAATCCACTTCATATAAGATTTGCTTTCTGTACGTCTGCCTGCTGTCTGTGGCAAAGCCGACTTCGATTTATTGTACACGAAGCGTGCTTTTGTGGCAAGCGGAGATTTTGGAATTATCTTTTTCACCCAGATGCCTTGAACTTTTCTAGATTTATATAGTAAGATAAGAAACAACTTCATTTTAGATACGTTTTTCAACCAATGAGAAAATGACTTGATTTTCTAAAGGAGGTTTTATGTATACCTATACCTGGTACCAATGGCTAGCTTTTTTCTATGTATACTGCTTTTTAGGGTGGATTTTCGAATCGACTTATGTTTCCCTGAAACAGAAACGGCTCGTCAACCGCGGCTTCCGATGCTGCCGCTCTACGGTTCCGGCGCGGTGATGATGCTCTGGGTGTCCCTGCCGGTGCGGGACAGCCTGCCCCTCGTCTATATTTCCGGTTTTATCGCCGCCACGGCGCTTGAATATGTCACCGGCGCCGTCATGGAACGCCTATTCAAGGTCCGCTACTGGGATTACAGCAGCCAGCCGTTCCAGCTGCACGGCTATATCTGCCTGAGTTCCTCGATCGCATGGGGATTTCTGACGATCCTTATGACCGATGTCATCCATGATCCGATCGCCCGCACTGTGCTTGCGGTTCCTCCGGTTATCCTGCTCATCTGCGATTTCGTCATCAGCGTTCTTTTCACCGCCGATGCTTACGAATCCATCAAGGCAGCCCTGGCTCTGGGTCATACGCTGGAAGCTATGACGAAGCTCAAAGCCGATATCGAAGAGCTCCAGTCCAAGATCGAGCTGCTGCGTGAGGAAGCCATTGAGCGCGGCGCCCTGACCCGTGAAGAAACGGCCGAAAACCTGGCAGCCGCCCAGGCAGAAGCCGCCCGCAGACTTGCCGCCGTCCGCAGTGACGCCGAAGAACGCCTGGCAACCGCACGCGCCGAGACTGCCAGACAGCTGCAGGCGGCTGCCACCGAACACAAAGAGCGCCTGGCTGAGACCAAGGCACTCGCCGAAAAACGCCTGTCCGATGTTCGAGAAGAAACCACCTCCCGCATCGAAGCTGCCAAAGCAGGAAACGCAGAACGCATCGAAGCTGCCAAACAGCGCGTCAACGAGCGCATTGCCGAAGTCCGCACCGAAGTCGATGCCCGCATCGCCTTCGACAACCGCCTCACCCGCCTGAGCACCCGGTTAGAAGAACTCAAACACCGCCGCCAGTCCCTGCGCCCGGCTAAAAAGCTCCATGCTTTCTACCGCCGCGGGCTGCTGAGAGGAAATCCTACTGCGGTTTCGTCGAAATTTGCAGCGGCGTTGAAAGAATTAAAAGAACAAAATAGCACAAAAATAGGACCTTTCGCATGAACGAATGGTCCTATTTCTTTTAGGGACTTATTTCACATCTTCTTTTTATTTTTCTACAGCAGTCCATTGACAATCGCCATCACAGACTCGCCTACCTTCTCTGATTTCGCTGCCGCGTCTTCCAGGGAGGTACCTTTCACGCCGTAGTAGAACTTGATCTTCGGCTCGGTTCCAGACGGGCGGACGCAGAGCCATGCGTTGTCTTCCAGTTCGTAGTAGAGAACATTGGAGGATGGAAGTCCGGTCGGTTTTACCTCGCCGGTTGCCAGATCCTTGACGGTATCTGCCTTGTAATCGCGGACAGCCAGCACTTTATGTCCGGCGAAATCGGACGGTGTGTGGGCGCGGAAATATTCCATGATCTCCTGAATCTTTGCCAGTCCCTCAATGCCCTTTAAGCCGATGGACTTCACTTCATCTTTATAATAGCCGTATTTCTCGTACATCTCGACCATCGCATCCCACAGCGTCATGCCTTTTTCCTTGTAATAGGCAGCCGCCTCGCAGAGTGCTGCGGTCGCGGAAATGGCATCTTTATCGCGTGCGTATGTACCGATCAGGCAGCCATAGCTCTCTTCCATGCCAAACAGATAGGTTCCTTTGCCTTCCTGCTCATTTTTGAGAACCTGTTTGCCGATCCACTTAAATCCGGTCAGAACCTCGATGAGCTCTGCGCCGTAATTCTTCGCAACTGCATCTACCAGATTCGTCGTAACGATGGATTTAACAACCTGTCCATCTGCCGGAATCTTGCCGTTTGCCTGTTTCTGGCTGAGCACATACTCGCAGAGCAGGGAGCCGGACATATTGCCGGTCAGCGGAATGTATTCGCCGGACTTGGTATCTTTGACATACACGCCCAGACGATCGGCATCCGGATCGGTTGCCAGAACGAGGTCTGCATTTTTCTCTTTTGCCAGAGCCAGTCCCAATTCAAATGCTTCCTTTGCCTCCGGGTTCGGATAGCTGACGGTCGGGAAATCGCCGTCTGGAAGCTCCTGCTGCGGAACCACATATACATGGGTAAATCCAAGCTCTTTCATCACACGGCGTGCCGGGATATTGCCCGTGCCGTGAAGCGGTGTATACACGATCGTGATCTGATCCTGCATGCGGTCAATCGCGCCCTGATTGACTACCTGTGCCTTGACCTGTGCAATATATTTGTCGTCGATCGCTGCACCGATGATCTCGTAGAGTCCTTTTGCCTTTGCCTCTTGTGCTCCCATCGTCTTAACGGTGGAAAGATCGGTGATCGCCATAACTTCCTCAGTCACGCCCTTGTCATGCGGCGGTGTAAACTGTGCGCCGTCCTCCCAGTAAACCTTGTAGCCGTTGTACTCCGGCGGGTTGTGGCTGGCGGTGATGTTGATGCCGGCGATGCAGCCAAGCTCGCGGACTGCAAAGGAAAGCTCCGGCGTCGGGCGCAGCGTCTCGAACCGGTACGCCTTGATGCCATTTGCCGCCAGTGTCAGTGCTGCTTCCTCGGCAAATTCCGGGGACATATGACGGGAGTCAAATGCGATCGCCACGCCTTTTGCCGCGCCGCCCTGCTTGATGATGTAATTTGCCAGTCCCTGGGTCGCACGGCGGACGGTGTAGATATTCATCCGGTTAATACCTGCACCGATGATGCCGCGCAGTCCTGCCGTACCAAACTCCAAATCCATATAGAAACGCTCTTTAATCTCATTTTCATCGCCCTCAATGGCGCGTAATTCCTCTTTCGTTGCCTCGTCAAAGTATGGATTTTCCAGCCATTCTTTGTAAATCGTCATGTAATCCTTCATGATTCACTTACCCCCTGCTTTCTTCTAGGATGACTTTCTTTTTCTCCATTATAGTATAATTATTCTGAAAAATAAAGAGAATTTCGGTTACTATTCTTTGTCTTTATTTTTTCTCTTTTCAAAGTTTCTCCATGATGTATCGAATACGCTTAACCAAAGAATTTATATGCATATGTAAATCAACATTTCTTATCGGATTGCCTCAAGAAAGAGGTTCCGCGCTGTCTGCTGTTCTTCCAGCTTCTGCAGTTTTTCAATGCTGCGGACTGGAATCCACGCCTTGCCTGCATTATAATAAAAATTTAACTGTTTCCAGTATTTTTCCGGATATAAAAACAGGTAATAGAGGTATGTCCGCTCCTGTGCATTCAACGGCAGAATACGATCATACGTCTCCAGCAGCCGCATCCCCAGACGCAAATCCCAGACATGCTTTTCCAATATTTTGCGCGTAAAATGATACAGGTCTTCGACCTGGACACCCCGGTGCATCCGGTTAAATTCAATCACCGCCATCTCATTTTCTTCTGCCAATAAAATATGATGCTGGTTCAGATCCCCGTGACACAAATAGTTTTCCGGCTCGCCTTCCTGCTCGATCTGCGCTTTCAGCCCGCCTGCTGCTTCCTGCGCCTGCTCATAAAAGATGGCAAAGCTTCCGCTGACTGCCCTCTCAAAATCCGATTTACGCCGTTTTTTCCGGATATAATTCCGCGTACGGACAAGTTCCCGGTTGTGGCGCTCCATCTCCGCCACCGCCGGACGCGTGAGAATTGACCCCAGATTCCACGACTCATCGATCGCAATGCCGCGCAGTGTCCGGTGCAGCTTCGCGATCTGCCCGACCGCCCGGACTACCTCCGCCTCGCTCTGCACACTGCACTCGCGCCCGGAAAACCATTCCTTCACAACACACCGCGTTCCATCCTCCGCCACCGACAAAAGCTCGCCCTCCCGGTTCCGCATATACTGATCGGTCCGGCATGTTTTCTGATTTTGCAGAACATTCATGATTTGTTCTTCAAATTCAAGACGTTTGACGGTCCCCTTATATTCCCGGAGGAGTTTTAACCCCTGACTCGTCTCGCAGATCCACGCGCCTCTTCCACGGCGCTTCGACTGCACTTCCAGTTCATACTGTTCCAGCACCTCGGTTGTTCTCTCGTTCACAACTTCCCCCTCCTGCCTCTATCCGGCTGCCCGCCTTTCCATTTCCCAAAAGAATGTGGACAGCACATTTTCACGCCGGGCCACAGCTGCTGACAGCTATGTTAATTGCAACATTCACACGATTATGCGAATATGCACATCAGACACCCAGCCTGCTACTCCTAACCTATGAGAGGGGGCTTACAAATATGCTTATGCATAAATATCGCAGATTTGAAACACAGTGCACAAACTATAACACACAATCGCCAATGTGGAGTGATTACGAAATTCTGTTCATTGCCATCATTTTGACGGTATGTTACAATGATTCACGTTGAGATAAAAGAGCGGTCTGGCTATTTGTCCCAACAATCAGGCCAAAAATCAAATAATATATTTTACTGTAAATGAAAAGGAGGTCTCTCTTTGTCCATACAATCCGCTCATCGTTCCAACGATGAAAATACACGCCCGCATTCAGGCGCAGCATCATCCCGTGAAGCTGATCTCGGCAGTGCGCCGATCGGGTCGCTTCTTTTTAAACTGGCGCTCCCGGCAATTGCCGCACAGATCATCAACGTTCTCTATAACATGGTTGACCGCATGTACATCGGCCATATCCCGGACATCGGTCCCAGCGCCCTGACCGGCGTCGGCGTCACAATGCCGATTATCATGTGCATTTCCGCTTTTGCCGCGCTCGCCGCCATGGGCGGTGCCCCGCAGGCGTCGATCCTGATGGGAAAAGGCGACAAGGCTTCCGCTGAAAAGGTACTCGGCAACTGTACCTTCATGCTGACCGTCATTTCGCTCGTCCTGACCGCCCTGTTTCTTGGCTTTGGGCGCCCGATCCTCCTGATGTTCGGCGCCAGTGAGAAGACGATTCTCTACGCCTGGAACTACATGAAAATCTACGTCTGCGGCACTTTCTTCGTCCAGATGGCGCTCGGACTCAATGCCTTTATCAACGCACAGGGTTATGCCAAAACCGGCATGATTACCGTTGCCATCGGCGCTCTCTGCAACATCATCCTCGATCCGATCTTTATCTTCGGACTGCATCTGGATGTGCGCGGCGCAGCACTTGCAACCATCCTTTCACAGGGTATTTCCTGTATCTGGATTCTGCGTTTTCTGACCGGAACGCATAGTACCCTGCGGATACGGCTCCGCAACCTGCGCCCGCAGAAGAAATTTATCCTGCCATGCCTGGCGCTCGGACTGGCGCCGTTTATCATGCAGTTTACAGAAAGTGCACTGTCCATCAGCTTTAACACCAGCCTGTTGAAATATGGCGGCGATACCGCGGTCGGCGCGATGACGATTCTTTCCAGCGTCATGCAGTTTTCCATGCTGCCGCTGCAGGGGCTCTCACAGGGCGCGCAGCCGATCATCAGCTTTAACTATGGAGCAAAAAATATCGACCGTGTGAAAAAAGCGTTTCACCTGCTTCTGCGCTCGGCAGCCTGCTATTCCACCTTGCTCTGGCTCTTATGTATGCTGGTTCCACAGATTTTTATTTCCATCTTTACCAGCGACGCAGATCTTGCCAGCTATACCATCTGGGCGCTCCGGATCTATATGGCAGCTTCCCTGCTCTTTGCCGTCCAGCTCGCCTGCCAGCAGACTTTTATTGCCCTTGGAAATGCGAAAACATCCGTCTTTCTGGCATTGCTCCGGAAAGTGCTGCTTTTGATTCCGCTGATCTTTATCCTGCCGCATTTCGTTTCAAATCCGGTATTCGGCGTGTTCGTGGCAGAACCGGTGGCAGACACGATTGCGGTGGCGACGACGGCGGCGCTGTTTTTCAGGGAGTATAAGAAATTGGGATAACTCTTTTAATCATCCTCTGATTGAAAATATTGTTGTTAAAAAAGCAAAAGGAAAAGAGACAAAATCGTTTGTCCGGCTTGTCCTGCCGGTTCCAAACGATTTTGCCTCTTTTCTCTTTTTATTTATTAATCTTCTTATGCTTTACTGGTTTTGGCATTCTGCGATTGTTTCAACACTTCCACCTCAGCCAGAAGCCGCTCTTTCTCATTCCAAGCCGGATTCTCCAGCACCTTTTCAAAGAGAAGATGCAGCGTTTTTCCAAGCGCCGGTCCCGGCTGGATGCCTGCCTGAATCAGGTCTTTTCCGGTTACCGCCAGAGTTTTAAGACGGATACAGTCACCGCGCTCCCGGATCTGCCTTGCAAGTGAGCGAACCATTTCCACCGCATCCATGCGCTCCGGCATCAGAACCTCCTGAAGGAGAAGCAGCCAGTCAAAGACCGTATCTTCCATCGCACTCATCGCGTGGCGGACAGCGCTTTCCTCCGGTTCCATCTGCGTGAATGCAAAACGGCTCAGAATCTTCGCCTTATCGATCGTGTCGTTGTCCATCTTGAGTTCTCTCAGAACCCGGACACAAGTTCCCTCGCCCGCCGGGGCAAGAAAATACGACCAGCGCAAGGCTTTTTCTGCTGGCAGATGTGCCGCAGCAGCAGAAATTTCCCCCGCCATGTCTGTTTCACATTCATGTTTCACGAACATGTGCCCCTGCTGCGCAACCGTTTCCGTTTTGATCGCATCCTTGTCAGCAGCTGGCACATCCTTCGAACATACTTTCTCTTCCAAACTCTGCTTTGCACAGCTTTTCTGCTTTTTCCACGCCGCAAATACATCCGGAAATGTCTTTGAAATGTACGGTGCCAGTCCTGCCGCCTCCGTTTTCCAGATAAATTCCGGGCGGTCGGACAGGAGTGTTTTTGTCAACTCCACCTGCACCCGTTCCTTGCTCACATGGACAAGGGAGGGCGCCAGCTCACAGAGCGCCTGCCAGGTCTTTTTCTCTATCGAAAATCCCAGCTGGGCCGAAAAGCGGACGGCACGCAGGATCCGGAGCGCATCTTCCGTAAACCGTTCTCCCGCATCCCCGACGCAGCGGATCCGGCGCGCTGCCAGATCCTCCGCCCCGCCGAAAATATCGACAATTCCCGTTTCGTGGCTGTATGCCATCGCATTGATCGTGAAATCACGCCGTCTCAAGTCCTCACGCAGTTCGGCAGTAAATACGACTTCCTTCGGGTGGCGTCCATCCTCATATTCACCGTCAATCCGGTAGGTGGTTATTTCATATCCGATATGATCACGCATGACCGTGACCGTACCGTGCTGAAGCCCGGTGTCGATCGTGTGACCGAACACCTGCTTCACCTCCTCCGGGTGCGCCGAGGTCGTGATATCCCAGTCACCGGGAATCCGCCCCAGGATCGCATCGCGGACACAGCCGCCGACTGCAAATGCCTCGTAACCATGTTCTCGCAGCTTTCCCAGGATTTCCTCGACCTGAACCGGCATTTCTATCCGTTTTGGAATCATATTAATATGCCTTACCCCAGTAAACCATCTTCGTTGCCGGCTTGCCGCAGCATACGCAGGTGTCAGCCAGATGTTCCTGATTGAACGGGATGCAGCGGGAGGTTACGCCGACTACTTCTTTCAGTTTATCCTCGCACTCCTGATTGCCGCACCACATTGCCTTGATGAAGCCTGGCTTATTTTCTGCGATCTCCTTCATCTCATCCAGTGTTGTCGCTACATAAGTATGGGAATCTCTGTGTGCTTTTGCACGCTCAAACATATCGTGGTGAATCGTCTCCAGAAGCTCGCCAACCTTTGCTGCGATCTCATCCAGAGATACCGTAATCTTCTCATGCGTATCACGGCGAACCAGAACTGCCTGATTTTCAGCAATATCTCTCGGTCCGATCTCGACACGTACCGGAATACCGCGCATATCGGACTCGCTGAACTTCCATCCCGGAGATTTGTCGGAATCATCCACTTTGACACGGAAGTTGGACAGAACCTCTTTTACCTCAAATGCCTTGTCCAGAACACCCTCTTTTGCCTGCTGAATCGGAACGATCATAACCTGGGTCGGAGCTACCTTCGGCGGCAGAACCAGACCATTATTGTCACCATGAACCATGATGATCGCGCCTACCATACGGGTTGTCATACCCCAGGAAGTCTGATGAACGTATTTTAATTTATTATCCTTATCCAGATACTGGATGTTAAATGCCTTTGCAAATCCATCGCCGAAGTTGTGGCTGGTGCCGGACTGCAGTGCCTTGCCATCGTGCATCAGGGACTCGATCGTGTAGGTTGCCTCTGCACCGGCAAATTTCTCCTTGTCGGTCTTGCGTCCGCGGATAACCGGAATTGCCAGGAAGTCCTCGCACAGATCCGCGTATACATTTAACATCATCTCGGTACGCTCCTGTGCTTCCTCAGCGGTTGCATGAGCGGTATGACCTTCCTGCCATAAGAACTCTCTGGAACGCAGGAACGGACGGGTGGTCTTTTCCCAACGTACAACCGAAGCCCACTGGTTGTAGTTTCTCGGCAGATCGCGGTAAGAATGTACGTCATGTGCATAGAAATCGCAGAACAGAGTCTCAGAAGTCGGACGTACACACATTCTCTCCTGTAACGGCTCTAAACCGCCCTGTGTCACCCACGCTACTTCCGGTGCGAAACCTTCTACGTGATCTTTCTCTTTTTCCAGAAGACTTTCCGGAATAAACATAGGCAGATATACGTTCTCTACGCCGGTTGCCTTAAAGCGCTTGTCCAGTTCATTGCGGATATTCTCCCAGATCGCATATCCGGCCGGTTTGATAATCATGCAGCCCTTTACACTAGAGTAATCAGAAAGCTCTGCTTTCTTTACGATGTCCGTATACCACTGGGCGAAATCTTCATCCATCGATGTGATGGCTTCTACCATTTTCTTTTCCTTTGCCATGTTATTTCTCCTTGTTAAAAACATTTTATTGAAATCCGGCTTGCCGGATTTTGGCGCCGAGGCGCGACTGCCATCACAGTCATATTTCCCTGCGCCGAGTGTACATTGTTGTTTTTTATTTCGTAGAAATAAAAAAGCCATCCGATCCCTGCTGATCGCTGCGATCAAAGGGACCGAATGGCTTAACTTCGGCGGTACCACCCTGCTTAACCAGAATTTCGTTCCGATTCTGGCTCACTTAACTTCCGTTAACGCCGAAAATACGTTGCATTTTCATGCACAGCTCCAGGGCCGGTTCAACTTTCAGGGACACAAAAGCCTCGCACCATACGGCTTTCTCTCTGGACGTGTGTCAAAGTTTACTGATTCCTCTCTTCGCCTGTTTTGTTTCTTATTGTTTGATGTTCTAAAATCAAACGCCGGATTTCTTCCACGGCATCCACAAACTCAGCCGCGCAAATCCTGACAGTATTATGATTTTACGCCAATCGGTCGGGTTTGTCAAGGCTGGAACTCGCCCTTGTACAAGTCTTGACGATGCCTCGCATTTTTTACTCGGTCGTCACTGACTCGGTTGCGTCCGAACAAAAAATAATGTTTTTATCCCTATCTTACGAATCCTATTTTAATAAAATGTCCTCCCGGTACATCTCCGCCAGTGACCGCAGAATCTTCGCCGTCATCCCCCAGATGATTCCTTCCTCACGGCGGTAGAAGTAGACATCGTAATGTCCGCGCCGCCAGCGGTAATCGCGTCCGCCCGGAACATCTTCAAACGGGAATGTCTCTTCCGGCACGGTCACAAGTTCTGTTTCATATCGCTCCGGTTCATGTTCCGCGAACCAGCGGAGCGGGACAGAAAAGGTATGATCGACCTCCGCCTCGGAATATGACCAGCGGTAGCCCTGCAGCGCACCTAAAAATGGAGAAATCTCCATCGCCCCGGGCGCTTCCAGCACATCCAACGGCGCGATAACGCGAATCTGGCGGCGACTGATTAAGAGTTCTTCCATCGCCTCACGGATCGCCGCCTGCTTCGGTGTCTCGTCCCGCTCAACGGCACCGCCCGGAAAACAGATTTCGCCTGGCTGAGTTTTTAAGCTTCCCGCGCGCACCTCAAACACCACGTGGTACTCCCCGCCTTTCTGAATCAAAGGTACCAGCACCGCCGCCCGACGGATCTTCTCCTTCTCCAGTCTTCCGGCTCTCCGGCTGCCCCAGACTCGGCTCATCTGCGCCAGCTCACCGCCCTGTGTCTGTTTCAGGAATGATGCAACACACTGATTAAATGCATCCGGGTTTTCTGCTGCAATAAAATGGGTGCCTTCTAAAAGCCGAAGCCTTGCGTTTGGCAGAGAACGTGCGATTTGGCGCGTGTGGCATTCGCGAATCATGTCGTCGCTCCCTGCTACCACAAGGACGGGCATTTTCAGGCGGTGGAGAAGTTCAGGGCGGATCCAGGGTTCATACAACATTAAAGATAGAAACTCTTTTTTGTGTATATTTGCCTTCCGATCATTTTCCTTATTTTCAGGAATTTTTTCTTTCTGACAGCTTCTTCTCTGTTGTTTATTCAGTCCTTCCTGTCCATTCTGTTTTTCGTTTTCTTTTGAAAATTGCTTTTCTGTCCGCATTTTTCCCGCTGCCATCTGCATTTTTCCCCGCATCTGCCCGATGCCGCTTTTCTGCAGCCAGAGCTTCCCCACAACTCCCACATACTCCCGCGCCACATCCGCCAGCACGGACGGCTTCATGCCAAACGGGTTTAAGTTCGCTCCATTTAAAATCAGCCGATCGACATATCCCGGATATTTCAGTGCAAAAATCAGCGCAATATTGCCGCCGTCGCTGAACCCCAGCAAAATGATCCGCCTAAGTCCCCGGCGGTCAAGAAATCCTTTCAAATCATCAGCAAACCGTTCCAAGGTAAATATCCCACGACCACGCGGAGATCTGCCATGTCCGCGTGTGTCCACTGCAATCACATGGTATTTTGACTCGAAAAAGGACATCTGGTTTACAAAATAGGAGCTGTCCTCTCCATTTCCATGAAGCAGCACCATCGGCTGTCCGGTTCCTGACTCTTTTGTATATAAATTCACGTTTGTTCCTCCATATTAAATGATATACAAACTTATTTCAGCTTAACATCCAACTACCCTCCAGCAACTCTTTCTCTGCTGTTTTTCTGGAACTTTTTTTGCATTTTTAATTCCGTATCTATTATTATATACGATCCTCTTGTCTCCCGACAATTCTAAAAAATCCTTTCATCTCCTTAAATTCCCACATTTAAAAACAATTTCAGGTTGTCCATCCACCAATACTCCACTTTTTTCCTCTTCCCCCCTCTAAAAATACCTACCTATAAACAACCGTCCCTTCGTCCTCATCCCCATATTCCTCCACAAAATCCTTAATAATCAACAGCCCAATCGGCCCCAGCAAAAAACCGAACAGACCAAACAGCTGTAAGCCCACATAGATGGCCGCCAGCGTCTCCAGCGGCGACAGTCCCATTTTCTTTCCCATCAGATGCGCCTCCGTGAACTCTCGCAGGAAATAGCAAAGCAGATACAGTCCGAAGAGAATCAGTGCGTGTCCCCACTCCCGCTTAAATAATAGAAGGATACTCCACGGCACCAGCGCCGTCCCCGTGCCGAAGATCGGCAGGGCATCCAGAACACCGATTCCGATTCCGCCCAGAATATAATATGGATTTCCAATCAGCAGCAGTCCTAGCATCGAGAGCGAAGATGTCATCAGGAAAATAACTGACTGTGTTTTCAGCCACGCGCTTCCCGTCACCGCAAGCCGCCTGCCGAGCAGAAAAAATTCGCGGTGAAACATCGAGTCAAACCGCCTCCGGCGCAGCTCATCCATTTCCTGTAAGCTCAAAATCGAGGCAATGAAAAATAAAACAACCACAACAACCGCGCGCACGATCCTCGCCGCAGCCGGAACCGATTTTTGAAGGAGCTGCGGCAGCAGGATTTCCTTGACCTGTCCGCCGCCCTGCAAGCCTGTCCCGCGAAAGAGCTGTCCCAGTCTTCCCGCCGGTAAATGAAGAAACCGTTCTGCCGACTGTTCAAATTGCCCTCCCAGCAGTGACAGTTCCTCCATCCGTCCGGGAAGCTCTTCTAAAAAGCGTTCCAGCTCCTCCATGAAACGCCGTCCCCCTGCTGCCAGCAAAACAAACAGCAGTATACACAGCAAAATCAACTCCACGCCCCCGATCACACCAATAGGAATGCCGATGGTGCGCCCGCGGAAGGAGATTCGCAGCCTTTTTTCAAGAAATGCCGCAGACGGGCGGAGAAAGAGTGCCATCAGGTAAGCCGCCAGAAACGGGAACACAAGTGGCAGCAGATACCGGAAACTTAAGTACACGCCCGCCGTGACTGCTGCTGTGAGAAATGCTTTTTTCTGTTTTCTGCTGAATGCCATCTTCGTAATTCCCACCTTCCCAATTTTTCTTTCTTCCATACACGGTTATGTTTCCATTTTGCCGCATCCATTCAAACCATCTTATCCGTCCAAATAAACATCATTTCACTAAACGAAAAACCACAGGAAACCGGCGTCAGCTCTCGCTTCTTCCGGCTCCTGCGGTCTCTTTTGTAAGCCCTCTTTAGTCGCTCCGGGGCTTACCCATGGACTCCGCCCATTTATGATTCGTACTTCCTTTGTACACGCTTTAGTATGAGCGGGTTGGAGGAAAATATACATAATTTTGTGCGTATGAAAATCAAACAAATCTGCCAAGCCAGAGCACTCATGTTTTTCCGTCCTCTCCCACCAATGACAACTTGAAATTTGCGCATTACCCACACGCCTCCACTCTATTTTTAGATTATTTCTTTAAATTCTTACAGTTTTTTTACTTTTCATTCTTTGTTCTTGCATATCCTTATACAATATGTTAGTATTTGCGTACAAAACACATCATTATTTTTTATAGTAATTGTTCCAATTTCGACCATATAGACAGTAACTCAAAAAATAAATATTTTCATCATAGGCGCCCCCAAATTTAGCATTTTTAAATCAAAGGAGGTATCTACCATGACATATAGACGAAATTTCTTTTCATATTTTAATTTCTTAGGGATATCGTTTTGCATCTTTATTGCATGGGCTTCTTATTTCGGCTATAAGAGCTTAGTAATAAATGGTCTTTTGGCATTCTTTGTATTCTGTGTATTAAAATGTGTCATGTTTGCAAAATTTAAAAATGATATACTGGAAAACGATACTCCCTTCCTATTTAAACTTTCTAATCATGTGTTCGGAATCATGTTCATTATCATGGACCTCTTTATTTTTTATATAAGTCGTTGATTTCCGAACAGGGAGAATCTCATTGCGACAGATGCCACCAGATGCAGAAATCAGGTGCCATCCCAAATAAACATACATCAAAAGGAGAATCTAGTATGAAACTTGCAGTCACCTATGAAAATGGACAAATTTTTCAGCATTTTGGTCACACCGAACAGTTTAAGATCTATGAAGTGGCTGACGGAAAAATCGTCAGCGAAGAAGTGGTCGATACGAACGGCAGCGGTCACGGCGCTTTAGCTGGTTTTCTGATGCAGCACGGGGTCGAGGCGCTGATCTGCGGCGGCATCGGCGGCGGAGCGCAGGCAGCTCTGGCCGAGGTCGGCATCAAGCTCTACGGCGGCGTCAGCGGTGAGGCGGATGCGGCGGTCCATGCGCTGTTAGCCGAAAACCTCGGATTCAATCCAGATGTTCAGTGTAGTCACCATAACCAGAAACACGGGGATGGCGGTCACACCTGCGGCAGCCAC
>ENA-ORRR01000850-ORRR01000850.1-human-gut-metagenome-genome-assembly--contig:-NODE-850-length-24528-cov-9.18151_pt1 | contig 24528 bp, 15 predicted proteins | sample MGYA00242182_ERZ509148 | MGnify/ENA primary metagenome ERZ509148 (study PRJEB26280, sample SAMEA2338674) | human gut metagenome | biome: human gut; feature: human-associated habitat; material: faeces... | reverse complement strand
TCAAGACCACCTTCACCGAGGAGACCGAGACCGATCTGTTCGGCGAGCAGGACGTGCTCATGGGTGGCATCAACCACCTGTGCGATCTGGGCTTCGACGTGCTGACCGAGGCTGGTTATCAGCCGGAAATCGCCTACTTCGAGGTGTTCCACGAGCTGAAGATGCTGGTGGATCTGGCCAACGAAGGCGGTCTGAACAAGGCTCGTTGGAGCTGCTCCGACACTGCTCAGTATGGCGATTACACCTCCACCGTCATCACCGAAGAGACCAAGAAGCGCATGCAGTACCAGCTCAAGCGCATTCAGGATGGCTCCTTCGCCAAGGAGTTCATGGATGATCAGGCCGCTGGCGCTCCGAAGTTCAAGCAGCTGCAGGAAGAGTACAGCCACCCGCACCTGGAGACCGTTGGCCCGAAGCTGCGCGCCATGTTCTCCTGGAACAACCAGGTGGACGCTGATGCCGATATGGCCGAGTCCTTCAATGGCAAGATCGCTCGTACCCAGGTTCAGTGAGATCGCCTGATTCCGAGCTGAGAGCCGGAATCTGAAGCATTAAGACCGTCGCCCGATTCGTTCGGACGGCGGTCTTTTGCGTTGTGTTGGCTCCTTTTGCCGCGCTGGCAGGTGTTTGGTGCGATGAATCGGGTTTTTCGCGCATGGGGGTATGGTTCATGCTGTTTTTGGTGATTTGATGCCCCCGTTTCTGTATCATCTCCGGTTTTGCTTGCGATTCTCGACTTTTTCGCGTATGGGGGTATGGTTTCTTCTGGTTTCTGTCGATTCAGGGCCCCCTTGCCTGTGTTGACCGGGGATTGGTGGCGAGGATCGCATTTTTTCGAGTACGGGGTTATTCGTTGGAACCGTGGTTCTGGAATCTCGGAACCTTGAAACCTCAAAACCGTGAAATCTTCTGAAAATAGAGGAAGACCGACACCCACAAACGGGCGACGGCCTTCCATTGGTAATTGAGGCTTGCGATCCGGTCCATCGGGACCAATTGACCGGATTCCGATGGACCGAGGCCGCTTGATCGGAATCCCGATCAAGCGAAGTCCTAAGTCACTCAGCCACGGGCGATCTTGCCGGTGAAGGTGGCCATGTCGGCGTCATCATCCTTGCCGTTGTTCCAGGAGAACATGGCGCGCAGCTTCGGGCCAACGGTCTCGATGCGCACGTTGCCGTACTCCTCCTGCAGCTGCTTGAACTTCGGAGCGCCTGCGTCCTGATCATCGATGAACTCCTTGGCGAAGGAGCCATCCTGAATGCGCTTCAGGTGGTACTGCATGCGCTCACGCACGTGCTCGTCGATGCAGGTGTTGGTATAGTCGCCGTACTGGGCGGTGTCGGAGCAGGACCAGCGGGCCTTGTTCAGACCGCCTTCGTTCATGAGGTCGACGAGCATCTTCAACTCGTGGCAGACCTCGAAGTAGGCGATCTCCGGCTGGTAACCGGCGTCGGTGAGGACTTCAAAGCCCATTTCAACGAGCTTGTTCACGCCACCCATCAGCACATTCTGCTCGCCGAACAGATCGGTCTCGGTCTCCTCGGTGAAGGTGGTCTTGATGGCGCCTGCACGCAGAGCGCCCAGAGCCTTGGCGTAAGCCAGGGTGATGTCCCAAGCGTCGCCACGCGGATCCTGCTCCACGGCCACGACGACCGGGACGCCACGGCCGTTGGCGTACTCACGACGCACGATGTGGCCCGGGCCCTTCGGGGCGACCATGAAGACCGGGTGGTCTTCGGACGGCTTGATGTAGCCGTAGTGGATGTTGAAGCCGTGGGCGAATGCGACTGCAGCGCCCGGCTTGATGTTCGGCTCGATGTCGTTGGCCCAGATGGTGCGCTGGTACTGATCCGGAGCCAGGATCATGATGATGTCGGCCTCAGCAGCGGCTTCCGGAACGGACTTGACTTCCAGACCCTGCTCCTTGGCGTGCTCAACGGACTTGGAGGTCGGACGCAGGCCAACGACGACGTCCACACCGGAATCGCGCAGGTTCAGCGCGTGGGCGTGACCCTGGGAACCGTAACCGATGATGGCAACCTTCTTGCCTTCGAGGACCGAGAGATCGCCGTCGTTCTCATACCAGATTTGTGCAGCCATTGTACTTGGCACTCCTTTATGTAGTGGGGTGAACGCTTGGAAAAGCGTTCGGGTTTCTACCATTCGCAGATGAAATTCGTGTTTTCATGCATGGATTTTGTCCTGCAAACTGGGGTCTATCCTACCGGAGCCTCCATCTTGCAGCGTGTCTGGTCCACAAAGTGAGCCGCGAAACCGTAAAAATCCGTCGCGGCAACGGCAAGTTTCATGTATTTTGACGGGAAGGTGGCATAGGATACAACGCGTAGGGATTTTTGATTAGGAAGAGATGTCATGGTCACTGCGACTGGTCCTGCTCTTGGTTCTGAAATGACAACATCGGTTGAACCCATCGATGACCGTAGCACGGCAGGAGTTCTGCACGTTGCCGCGATTTTCGCCTCGCATATGGTGTTGCAACGTAACAAACCCATTGCCGTGTTCGGTGCGTTGAATGCCGACTGCGCCGGACTTGAGGTTTCGGCGGAAATACGCGATTTCGATGGTTCCGTGATCGTGCAGGCGCACGCGTACGCCTCCAAAGAAATCAAGAACGGCTTTTCTCCGTGGCGCGTTATGTTGCCCGCGCAACCCGAAGGCGGACCTTACACGCTGCGCGTTACCGCAGGCAACGATTTCATCGAATATTACGACGTGCTGATCGGTGAAGTGTGGCTTGCCGGCGGGCAAAGCAATATGGAACTTGAGCTGCGCAACAGTGAAAACGCCGAGGAAGCCCTCGAAAGCTGCGCTGATCCGCTCCTGCGTTTCTACAATGTGCCGAAAACCGGCGTGATTAATCGCAATGCCGAACATGCGGCAAGTTGGCAGGAATCATCGCCCGAAAACAGTGGCGTGATGAGTGCTGTAGCGTACTATTTTGCGCGAAAACTGCGTGATGAACTTGATTCCGACCTTCCAATCGGCATTATCGACTGTTATATCGGGGGTACGTCGATTAGTTGTTGGATGAGCGAGGATGCGCTGAATTCCAGCGAATCCGGGCGTGCTTATCTTGCTCGCTACGAGCAGGCGGTCGCCGGTAAAACGCAGGGACAGTTCGATTTGGAGTATAGCGAATGGCAGTCGCGTTCTGATACTTGGAATGCGTCGATTGCTGCAGCTCGTGAAGCCGATCCTGATGTGACGTGGGATACGCTCACCCAACAGTATGGCGAATGTCCGTGGCCGCCACCGATGACGCCGACTTCACAGTGGCGTCCGACTGGTCCGTTCCATGCCATGCTGGAGCGTATTGTGCCCTATTCCTTGGCTGGATTCCTGTGGTATCAGGGCGAGGAAGACGAGCCGTATTGCGATTCCTATCGTGAGCTGCTGGGCATGATGATTGGTGAATGGCGTGCGCTGTGGAGTGAAAGCCTACCGTTCCTGATTGTGCAGTTGCCGCAATGGATCGACAAGACGGTCGATGAGAGCGACGGTGATCCGATGCTGTGGCCGGTGCTGCGCGAAGCCCAGTGGGATGCCGCGCAGTCCATCGACAACGTGTTCGCCATCTGCACCATGGATTGCGGTGAATACAACAATATTCACCCGGTTGATAAGCGCACGCCCGGCGAGCGTCTAGGCAATTGTGCGCTTCGCCAAGTGTATGGTATGAGCCGTATTCCGGTGTATGGTCCGACTGTGCTGGGCTTCCGCTGCGACGAAGGCGGTCGCGTGCGTCTGTTCTTCCGGTACGCGCACGGCCTGCATTTCAGCGGTACTACGCCCGACAGTTTCGGCGATGAGCTCGCCAAGAGCCTGCCTTCGTTGGTGCGTTTGCCGGAACATTCCGGTTTCGAGCTTGCCGGTGCCGATGGCGTGTTCCATCCGGCCTACGCCGCGATTTTCGTGGATTGCGATATTGACGATCTGGTCAACGCGAAGGTCAATGTGGTCGATTACAACGCTACGGAATTCGGTATTCCGATCAACAGCCGCAGTATTGGAACGATTACGTTGGCCACGCCGAAAGTGCCGCAACCGGTTATGATGCGTTACGCATGGCGTAATTGGGGTCCGGCACCGTTGTTTAATGACAATAATCTGCCTGCTCACCCATTCAAGCTAGACCTGACCGATCACACCGACTCTGATCACGTTGAATAATCACGTTGAATGATTGTCAATAGCTGACAATGAATAGCGTGCGATTGCTGTGCTTATAATGTGCTGCAATCGCACGCTTTGTATTGCGACTGAAATCCTGCTGATCGCACGTCAGTCAAATACGAATCAAATACAAATGCGTTATGCTGCGAGCGTATGAGCTACTGCCAGAGGTCGGGGCCGAATGAAGCCAGATATGCGGTCAGTTCGGTGGCCATCTGCTCGTCTTCCGGAATGCGCGGATGGCCATCCGTGCCGCAACCGTTGCGTGAATACAAGAAATGTTTCACGTGAAACTCGCCCTCAGCACCGCAGCCTATCCGAATCTGACCGCCATGGGCCGTGACGTGGTCGATACCGGCAAGCAGGCCGCTGAACTGCTGCTCAAGCTGATCGACGGCGAGCGTGTGGGGCATCTGATGGAAGAGCCGTACGAATTGCGTGCCCGCGCTTCGACCGGTCCCGCTCCGGCAGCGGAATAAGATGCGATGATGAGTTAAAAAATCGCGATTGCGCATTTGCTGCGGCAATCCCGCTTGCCGATGCTCGACCAACGTCGTATAGCGTCAAGCTTAAGAAAAGCTTAAGCGATTAAGTTTGGCGAGTTAACTGCGATGCGGAAGCGAAATTTGGAATTTGAAACGTGAAGATCACGGAATGCACCGCGAAAAGCGGGAATTACGGATTGGAAATCAGAATCTGAAATCTGAAACAAAAAAAGCGCCTGTGCCCCTCGCTTGAGGCACAGGCGCATTGTTGTCTTACGACTTCAGGCGCGCTTCTGTGTGATCTGATAGGCGGCGAACAGCACGACCAGCCAAATCACGCCGGCGACTACGGCGATGCGATAGCTTGCGGAGAAGCACATCAGCACCACGACCAGCAGCATGAACGCGATCACCAAATACGGCGTCACCTTGGCGAACGGCAGCTTGAAAGCGAGCTTGTCAAGCGCTTCCTGGCCCTTCAATCCCTTCAGATTGTTCGGACCATCGCCGGCGGCGACAACGCGACGGAACTTAATTTCCGTAATCATAATCATGATCCAATTAATCGCAGCGGCGATCGTGGCGATCGACATCAAATAATTGAACGCGAAATCAGGCCACACGAACACCACCACCACGGCGATCGCGATAATGATGGCCGACGTGATCACGCCACCGACCGGAACGCCGCGCTTGTTCAGGCGGCCCAGATACGCGGGAGCATTGCCCTGCTTCGCCAACGAATACAACATGCGCGAGTTCGCGTACAGGCCAGAGTTGTACACGCTCATTACGGCGGTCAAGCACACGAAATTCAGAATGCCGGCGGCCGCATGCACGCCCACCGAGTCGAAAATCTGCACGAACGGGCTGGAATTGCCGTCGATCGTGCTCCACGGGACCACGGCCATGATCACGCCGAGCGCGCAGATGTAGAACACGAGGATACGCCAGATAATGCCGTTCGTGGCCTTCGGAATGGTGGTGCGCGGATTTTCGGTCTCGCCCGCGGTGATGCCGATGAGTTCAGTGCCGCCGAAGCTGAACATCACCACGACCAGCGCCATCAGCAAGCCAGTCCACGTGCCGTCCGCATTGCGAGACATCAGGCCATGCGGCAGGAATCCGCCGTCAACGGTGAACCAGTTGGCGAACGACGCGCGAATGCCCGAAGCGGTCGGCACATTCGCGATAATCACATACAAACCGCCGAAAATCATGGCAAGCACGGCCACGATCTTGATGATAGCGAACCAGAATTCAAATTCGCCGAACTTGTTCACGCCCATAAGATTCAGCGCCGCGATCGCCACGAGGAACACCGCCGCCGACACCCACTTCGGAATGTTCGGGAACCAGTAATTCACGAACGAGCCAACCACGGCCAACTCCACCATGGCCACGAGCACGTAGTTGAACCAGTAATTCCAGCCGGAAATAAAGCCTGCGCGCTTCGACCAGTACTGCGTGGCGTAATAGCTGAACGCGCCCGCCTTCGGATCCTCGACCGCCATTTCAGACAGTGCGCGCACGATCAGGAAAATCGCCAGACCGCCGATCAGATAGGCGAGCAGAATGGCCGGGCCCGCCAGCTGAATCGACTCGCTGGAACCATAGAACAGGCCGGTGCCGATCGCGCCGCCCAATGCGATCAATTGAATATGACGATTCTTCAAAGACTTGCGCAGCGTCGGCGGAACCGGCACATCGTCGGTTTCGCGCGGTTTCTTCGCAACGGTTGCGTCGCTCATGAATGCTTCCTCTTCTTGGGTGCCTCAGCAATATTCGGCAAATTCAGCAAAAGTTTGGCGATTTTGGCGATGTTGCGTTCGGCAGTAGTGGTAGGTGACGCGCCTATGGTTTTTGGCATGGCGCGTCTTCCCCGATTGTAGCTGTAGCGCGTGGATTCGGTTTCATAGTGTTCAATAGTTCGATAGTCCAATAAAATGAAGGTTGTGAGAGCGATGGTTGGTGCTGCTTGAACGCTGCGGGGCTGGAGGTCGTCATGGCATTCGTCAAAGACATGGTGCGTATGTGGTTGCATGCGTGGAAACGGTTCATCTCAATCGCCATGATTACATTGCTTGGCGTGGCTGTGCTTACCGGTATTTACGCAGGCTGCCGCGACGCGTTCCGCGGCACCGACCGCTTTTTCGACGCGCAAGGTCTGCACGACATCCAGGTGCTGTCTACCGCAGGATTGACGGATGGCGATATTGCCGCGTTACGCAAGGTGCGCGGTGTAGCGAAGGTGCAGGCGGAGCGGTCACAGGAAGTGACGTTCGATTTGGGCGGCCGCAAATCGGCGACCATGCAGGAAATCGGTGCGAACGGTATTGACTGGCCGTACGTGCAGGAAGGGCGATTGCCGAAGAAAGCCGGCGAAATCGCAGTAACCCGTAAATTTATCCGCGATTCCGGCAAAAAGATTGGCAGCCACCTCACCGTAGCCCCCGAATCCTCTTCTTCCGCTACTTCAGTGTCCGATTCTGGTGAATCGGACACTCAGGGTGCTGAAGATAAGGCACCAAGCTTCCCGACCAAGCTCACCATCGTGGGCGTGGTGCTCGATCCGCAGAATCTAAGCAATCCGGACGGATATTCCGCCATGACCTCGTTTCGTTCCACCGCTGCCACCGACTACACGTTCTTCGCTCCGTCCGACGGCGTGACCGGCACCCTCTACACGTCCGCCACGCTGCTCGTCAAAGGTTCTGCCAACGAAAACACGTTCGACGAATCGTATGAAAACACCGTCAAACAGGTAACCGACCGCATCGATGACGCCGTGAAAACCGACCGGCAGAAGGTCCGCTGGCAGGAGCTGCTCGACGTGGGCAACAGGCAGATTGCCGCCACGCGTGCGGAAGCCGACAAGAAGTTCGCGGAAGCGCAATCGCAAATCGACGAGAATCGTCGGCAATTCGACCAGCAGGTCGACCAAATCATGAGCATGCAAGCCGGTGCAACCGGCGCAATGGATCCCACCCAACTCAACGAAACCACGCGTGAAACAATGCGTGAAACCATCATCGCCGCAACCCCCGAACTTGCGCATGCCAAGCAGCGGCTCGACCAGGCGCAATCGCAATTGGACGAGCAGAAAGCGCAAACCGAACAAACGCTGAAAACCAAAGAAAACGAGCTTAAAACCAGTATTCCGCAAGTGCGCTGGTATGTGCAGGATCGGCAGTCGCTCGGTGGATTCAGCGCGCTCAAATCCGACCTTGATTCCATCCAATCGCTCGGCAACGCGTTCCCGATCGTGTTTCTGGTGGTCGCTGTGATGATGAGTCTGACTTCCATGGCGCGCATGGTCGAAGAGGACCGCTCGCTCATCGGCACCTACGTGGGGCTTGGCTATGGGCGTCTTGCGGTGGCGTCGCGCTATCTGCTGTTCGCGCTGCTGGCGTGTCTCATCGGCGGGGGGCTTGGCTTACTTGTCGGATTCCTTGGAATTCCGGCGTTCCTTCTGGTTGTTTTGGAGGGCATGTATGTGATGCCTGGCGTGCGACTGGAATACGACTGGCTGTACGGTTCGCTGGGCATCGCACTGTTCGTGGTCGGTGTGCTCGCCGCCACCATTTACGCGTGCGTGCAGGAGATGCGCATGACGCCCGCCGCGCTGATGCGGCCGAAAGCGCCGCGTGCCGGCTCACGTATTCTGCTGGAACGAATCAAGCCGGTCTGGAATCGTATGGGATTCCTCAGCAAAGTGACCGCGCGCAACATTTTCCGCTTCAAGTCGCGCCTTATCATGACGGTCGGCGGGGTGGCCGGCTGCACCGCGCTCATCGTCTGCGGCCTAGCCATCAATGACACCGTGGCCGACCTTGGTATCAAGCAATATCGTGACGTTTACCAATACGATCTTATGGTAGTTTCTGGCGATTCGGACGCGGACGAAATGCGCGCCAAAGTCGCGTCGGACGGTCGTACCACGTCCACGATGAACGTACGTATCGAATCGGGTGATATGGCTGTTGGGAAGAGCGATTCTGGCAGCGGCGACAGCAGTGGCAGTGTCGGCAGTGAAAGTATTCAGCTGGTTGCAGTGCCGGAAAAGCGATTGTCCGACCTGGGCAAAATGGTCACGTTGCAGCCGGTGCATTCCGGAATATTGGGCACGTCCAGTATCGGCGGGAAAGGCTCGCTGAAGCTGGACGACGATGGTGTGATAGTGGCGCAGTCGGCGGCAAGCTCGCTTGGCATCGCCACCGGAAGCAAAGTGCGATTGACCAACGGCGACGGCGTGCAGGCCACTGCGAAAGTGAGCGCGGTGAATCGCAATCTTATCGGATCGGACGTGTACATCAGCGAAACCTACTATGCCAAGCTGTTCGGCAAATCCTTCGTATCCAACGTGTCCGTTTCTGGTGAATCGGACAAACAAGCGGGTAAAACCGGGGTCCAAATGTCCGTTTCTGCAGAATCGGACGTGCAAAGTACGAAATCGCTGACCTGGAATGCCATGTATGCCAAACTTTCCGGCTCTGACCAATCGCAAACTGACTATGCTCAATCGCTCGAAAAGGACAGCTCGGTGGTGAAAGCCGTAAGCAGCGCGCACATGGCCGACAGTTTCAAGTTCGATCTTATGGGCGCGGTCGTGGCGCTGATTGTGGCGCTCGCCGGAGGTTTGGCGCTTGTGGTGCTGTTCACTCTCGCCAATACGAATGTGTCGGAACGCGTGCGCGAGATGGCTACACTCAAGGTGCTCGGCTTTTTCGACCGTGAAGTGCACCATTACGTGAATCGCGAGATGATGATCCTCACCGTCATGGGCGTGGTGCTGGGATTGCCGCTCGGCCGGTTCGTTGGCGGGCTGCTGACCATGGCGCTCAACATGCCGTCGCTCTATTTCGAGGTGGAGGTCAAGCCGCTGAGTTACGTGATCGCAGTCGTGGCGACCATGATGTTCGCGCTGCTTGTGCAACTGTTTGTCAACCCCGTCCTCGACCGCATCGACCCTATCAGCTCGCTCAAGTCTGTGGAATGACGAGTATCCGATTCACCAGAAGCGGACACTCAGAGTATCGGAAAGGCTCGCTCGCGTCTCAGTTCTTCGGATAGCGGTAGTTGTGTGGCAGTTGCGTGGTGAGCTGCGGGTCGAGGCCGAGTTCCTTCAGCTGCCGGTCGATCTCACGTCGCGCGCGTTCCACAAGTTCGGCCCGATGCTCGTCGCCGTGCCCATGCGCTTCCAGTGCGTCCAACGTTTCCGCCAAACGCTTGAGCCGGTCCTGATGGTGCAGCAGCGCACGCACCTGCGCATGTTCGCGTACGATCGTCCGCCAATCGGATGGCGTGTGCGCAATCTCCCGAACCGCGGTGACCGGATGTACGTCGGCCACCTGATATGTGATCGAGCCAAGCAGCGGCATCAGGAACACTGTAATCGCGCCGGCTGCGACCAGTGTTGACGCGGTGTCGCCTTGCATGGTGCCGACCTTCACCGCCAGTGACGTGACGGCGACGATGATCGGCAGCGCGGTCGTGCAATACAGCGCTACGGTGACGCGGTGATGCGATGACAGCGGATTCTCGCGTTTGTCGAGCGATAGCGCAACATACACGGGCACCGCACGAATCAGCATGAGCATTACGATGAACGCGACGAGCAGCGCGGGCCGGCCTGCCACGGCGCGCACGTTGATCGCGGCGCCTGACACCACGAAAAACACAGGAATAAGGAAGCCATAGCCGACGCCTTCCAGTTTCATTTCCAGCGACTTGCTGCCGTCGGGAATGATGTAACGCAGGATAAAGCCTGCGGCGAACGCGCCGAGCACCGCGTCAAGTTCGAACAGTGCAGAAATGGTGACAAGGAAGATGAGCAGGAATGTGGTCAGTCGCATGAGCGTTTGCGATGACGTGTTCGCATTTTCCGTAAGGAAACGGTACAGGCGATGGCCGGTTTTCAGTGCTTTCGTGGGTAGCATTGCGCACAGTAGGCAGATGGCAAGGAACGCGCCGAGCACGAGCATGGTCTGCCAGCCGGTTCGGGTGGATAGCAGGATGGCCATGGCAAGGATTGGGCCAAGTTCGCCCCACGTTCCGTACGAGATGATGGCGTCGCCGATGGAGGTGCCTTCGAGGTTACGTTCCTTGAGAATCGGCATGAGCGTGCCGAGAGCGGTGGTGGTAAGCGCGATTACCGTGGCGATGCCGTCGATGCCCTGCTTTGCGAAGAATGGAAGAAGGGTCACGACGAGTCCGGCGAGCCCCAAGGTGATGATCCATGTGACAAGGCCGACTTTGCCTTGATGTCCGGCGAGTCGTTTCGGGTCGATTTCATAGCCGGCGAGCAGGAATAGGAACGCCATGCCGAGCTCGCTCAAGAGTTTCACGGCGTCGTTCACTCCGATTATGCCCAGTCCGTACGGGCCGAGCGTGGCTCCGGCGGCGAGCAGCAGTACGGTTTGCGGAATGAATCTTCCCGGAATCAGCTGCGCCACAATCGGGCTGACGGCCGCCACCGCCATGATGATAGTCAATGAAACGAGCTCTTGCGTCATGTTTCCAGCCTAGTGAGTCTGCATGACGGTGTTCAGAGGCGTAGCGGCCCCATGATGTGCTAAAGGGTGTGCTGGGGGTGAGGTTAAGATTGTTTAAATTTTATGGGGGGGCTATGGGCCTTTCTATCTGCGAAAAATGGCGGAACTCTTTTGTTTGTAAGATAGGACTCCTTTTTTATTGGAGGGAATGGGATTTTTTATTCGAGGGTTTTAACGAGGGTGCCAATGGGGAAAGCTCCGATATGATTCTGAACCAAGCTGTTCAGGCAGTAGCAGTATAAGGGGCAGAAAAAATGATTGATGGCAAATTTACCGCAAAGGAGCGTGCGTATCTGTCCAGCCTGCCGGCGGTCAAAAGCGTGAGTGCGTCGCATATCCGCTATTCAGACTGTTTCCGGGTGGAAGTGATGTGCCGTTATAACGCCGGCGAATCACCGTCAGCCATTTTCCGTGAAGCGGGGCTTGACCCGAAACTGATCGGCTACAAGCGTGTGGAGCGGTGCATCGCGCGCTGGAAGCAGCAGGAGCGTGATGAGCGTCGAAAGGGGAAAGGGGTTATGAATCATTATCTGCAGGATGTCGAAGACGATTTATCGATCGCCGAACTGCAAGGGGTTACGCACGAAGGGGAGACGAATGATTTAACTGAAGCCGACGAATCGCAGGATATGGCGGCAAAGCTTGCGCAGGCGCAACTGACCATCAACAAATGCGATCTGCTCATCGCCAAACAGGCGTTGCGTATCGACGAGCTGGAACGCGTGCTGCGGAAGTTCATCCAGTGACGGACATGCGGCAACAGCAGGCGGAGCGCTATCGGGCACCGTCTTTCGAAGAGGCGGTCGACATTGCCGATGAGGTGCGGCAGTGGCGCAGGGATCGCAGGAAAGTCATTGCCATGCGGGTGGTTGCGGCGCTGTTGATTATTCTTGCGATAGGTATCGGCGGGTTTCCTACGTTCCTGCAGTATCAGTCGGCGCGGGAGCTACGGAATACGTCGAACCGGTCCGTGCAGACGGTTGCCGGCTGGCCTTACCCCCAAGCCGATGAGGCGTTTGCCGCGGCCAAGGCATATAACAGGCGGCTTGCGGCTTCGGGGCAGCCGATTCTCGGCGAGGCGCAAGACCCGTTCTCCCAAGTGCAGGGCGGCTCGCAGTCCAGTGAATCTGGTGCCGCGGAATCAAATAGCGCCAGTGCGAAGGATGCGGAATATCAAAGTTTGCTCGATTCGGGCAGCGGTGTGATGGGCACCATCCGCATTCCGAAGATTTCCGTACGTCTGCCGATCTACCATGGCACGTCGCAGTCGGCGCTCGCATCCGGATCCGGACATCTGTATGGCAGCAGCCTGCCGGTGGGCGGGCGGAGCACGCATGCGGTGATCACCGGCCACCGTGGGCTGGTCGAGGCGATGATGTTCACGCGCTTGGATGAGATGCACGTCGGCGACTACTTCTACATCGAAGTGATGGGCCGTACGCTCGGCTACAAGGTGGATCGCATTTCGGTGATCGAACCGAATGACACCTCGAAGCTGAAGATTGTGCCCGGCGAGGACCGGGTGACGTTGATGACCTGCACGCCGTACGGGGTGAACACCCACCGGTTGCTGGTTTCGGCGGTGCGTTCCGCGATTCCTGGAGTGGTTCCCGAGGAACGGAATGCGGCAAAGGACGCGCGATTGATTGCGATTGCGGTGTCGGCTGGCGTGCTTGTGTCGGGGATGCTGCTTGCCTGGCTGCGTAGACGGCCGTGGCATATTCGCAGACATGCGGCTTGGTGGCCGAAACGTGGCTAGCTGTTGCGTTGGCATGCTGTGGCGACATCCGTACGGTTACGGACATGTGAATAATGTTGCCCCGTCGGACGTCGGGTTTATGTGAATTTCGGGTAGTGCAGATAGTTGGAAACGTTGCTATCACTTGGTTTCGAGGCTATTTCACACCCCGAATCTCCCGCGCTTAGGGTGTATGTATCCATTTCTCTTTTCTTTTACTGTTCAAGATTGGAGCATCGGATGTGTATCCGCGTCGGTTGGATGCGTGACTGGTGATGAAGATGTGAATCGTGCACATGCGCACGGTGTGTAAGGGGAGGTAGCAGATGAGGCATGCGCGGATAGAGCAGACAAAGCCCGAGAGGAGCTTTGTTGAACGAATAGTCGCCGTCATCGTTGCGATCGCCACGCTCGGCGGCATGGGCTACGCCACCACTTCCGCCGCGATGGCGGATGATGACGGACAGGCCTTGGAGCAGCAGGCCGGTATCAGCCTGGGATTGCATGATTACGATCGCAAAGCTATCAATAATAATCATGCGTTGAAATTCATGAGCGTTGGCGAGTCAGGAACGTATAACAGATATGTCGGTGATAGCAATGGCGCATACACCGGTATTGTGAATAAAACCCTGACAACAAATGGCTATCCGACCATGGCGGCTGATAAGGGATCAGAACCATTGGACTATCTCTTTGGCGGGAAGCCTGATGATGAAGCCGTCACCAACTACGAGCCGACTGGCGGACTGCTGGCATTGGACAAGGATGGGTATTACGGTTTCGACGCCGATTCCCGGTATGCTGCATATAACACGACATCGAAAAAGTTCGAGCTGCGCGACCAGAATTGTGGGAACGATGCCTCGACCCCTTGCTTCACTCCATTTGGAAACAATAATAAGGATAATAAATATTCTTTCGGCATGAATCTTGGCGCCGATTTCTACATGCCGAAAGACGGCAAGGTCAACAATCAGGACATGGTGTTCGACTTTACCGGCGACGATGATGTGTGGGTGTTCATCGATGGTGTGCTGGTGCTTGATTTGGGTGGTATCCATCAGGCGTTGGATGGCAGCATCGATTTCGCCACCGGCAAGATCACCTATGATAGGACGCAGAGTTATGGAAACCGTCCTGCCGCAACAATCACCGAGGCATTTCACGAAGCGGGAAAGACGTGGGATTCCACGCCGTATAAGACACATCATCTGAGCTTCTTCTATCTGGAACGCGGCGACGGCGGCTCCAACTGCAAGATCAGGTTCAATCTGCCGGTGAAGCCGTCCAAAGCCATCGATATCGAGAAGGAAACCCTAGGCACCATCGACGCGAACAAACAGTTCCAATTCCAGCTGTTCGTCGACGATTCCCCAACCCCGTACCAGGGCAAATACAGCGTGTACAATGCGTACACCAATCAGGTCGTTCGATCCGATATGTCGACCGGAAGCGACGGTGTGATAACGCTGGCTAAGGGTCAATTCGCCCGCGTGCAATCCGACACTTTCGCCGACGACACCACGTACATAGTGCGTGAGTTGAATTCCAGCGGCTACACCGTGTCCGCGAACGGTTCCCCGATGACGCAGCAGGGCAGCGACGATAATGCATACGCCGAAACCGGTTCGTTCATCGTGGGCGAGACGAGTCATGTAACCATCGTGAATTCCAATGTGAAGCCGTCGAACAACAAAAGCATCGTGAAAACCGATGGCGGCGACGGTGATCAGTACACGTTGAATCTGACCGCATCCGGTGATAGCACCTCATCCACGGTCACCACTGCCACACCGGCTGACATTGTGCTGGTCATGGACAAGTCCGGCAGTATGGAGGGCAAACTCGACAGCAATGCGAAAAAAGCTGCCAACGCGCTCGCCGGGAAATTGCTGACTGCCGAGAATTCAGCGTTGCCGGAAGATCAACAGGTACGGATGGCGGTGGTGACATTCAGCACTAACGCTTCTCTCAAGCAGAATTTCACCACAGACGTCTCGAAAATCAACAACGCCGTGAAGGGTAACCCCAAGGGCGGTACCAACTGGGAGGCCGCGCTCAAGCAGGCAAACGATCTGCAAGGTCGCCCTGGTGTGAAGAAGCACATCATCTTCCTCTCGGATGGCAATCCGACATACCGTACGTCCTCGTATGGCGGCAGTTGCTATTCCTATTCGTATTCGTGGGGAGGCCACTATACCCCGCAGCCGGAATATACGACCAAAGCGACTTGCAAGGCGGCCGGATACTATTGGCTGGGTGAAAATCCTGATGGTGGTTCCGATGACGCGTACGGTGCAGGAGATAGCGATGACTACGGTTTCAACTATGCTGCTGCCCTGGCTGAGGCTAACAAGCGTGGCGATGCCGCATTCTATGTGGTGAAGACTTCCACTGATGCGAATAAGATGACCGATCTCGCCAGTGAGGCCAATGCAGTGAATGGCAAGGAATTTGACGGCACGAATCCGGAGAATCTGATGAAAGCATTCGATCAGATTTATTCCACCATTACCTCGTCCGCGAAGATCAAGGTCTTCTCCATCACCGACACCTTGTCCCAGTGGGTGGATCCGGTCGATTTCTTTGATGCAGCCAACGGCGCCGACATCACGCAACATGTGACGGTGAAGAACGGCAGTACCAAGCTGACGAGCGGATATACGGCCACATACAGTGTCGACAGTTCCGGCAATCGCACCGTGACGGTGACGTTCAACGGTACTGATGGCATCGTCGCAGAAAAGGCTGATGTCATCGACGTTTCCTTCAAAGTCAAGCCAAGCGATGCTGCATATGCCGACTATGCGAAAAACAAGCAATATCTGAACAGGGGAGAAGCGAATACCGGAACAGAATCCGATGGGCAGCAAGGCTACTATTCCAACGTGGATGCAAAGCTGAACTATTGCGTGCTCACCGAGGTCAACGGCGCGACATCCTGTGTAGGGGCCGAAGCCGAATATCCGCATCCGGTGGTGCAGGTGAAGCTTGGCAAGATCAATATCACCAAGCAATGGTCGGACGGCGCTGACAAACATGACAAAGATCCCGTGACGGTGCAATTGCAGCGCAAGGCGATTGGTGCTACTAATGCGGAGGACGTTGGTAATTCGATCACGCTGAACGCCGCCAACAATTGGACCACAACGGTCGATAATCTGGTGCCCGGCTACACGTATTCCGTGGTGGAAACCACCGGCAATGACCGATATGACGTCACCTACAAAGTCAACAATACAGCGAATAACAATGCCGAGTTGACCAAGCAGATGGTGTGGTCTTCCGCCGATAAGGGCACATTGAATGCGACCATCACCAACACGCTGAAGACGGTATCACTGCAGCACCTAATCTCGGTACGGAAGAATCTGACCGGTCGTGAGTGGAAGGATTCCGACCAGTTCAGCTTCACGTTGGAGGCGGAAAATAATGCTCCGTTGCCGGCCAGCTGCAAGGATCAGCAGCCATGCACGGTCACGGTGAAGCATGATTCGACCGGCCATACCGAGTCCTTCGGCGATATCACCTACAACGCCGGTGGCGCCACCTACACGTACTACGTGACGGAAAACAGCGGTTCGATTAGCGCATTGCACTATTCGCAGGCGAAATACAAAGTCGTGGTGACCGTCGTCAAGAACGATGCCGATGCGTGGACGGCTTCCGTAACGTCCGTGACCAAGGTGCAGGACGACAACGGTAAGACGGTTTCCGAATCGCAGAGCGACAGTACGCAACCGGTCGCCTTCACCAACCATTACATCGCAGTGTCGGCGTTGCCGTTGACGGGCGGGATGACGGATCGTCAGTGGCTGTTCGTCGGCGGTGTGGTCGGCGGGCTTGCGGTGCTACTCGTCGGCGCGGCCGGTGTGTGGAACGGCAAGAAGCGACTCGTCTGAATCGCTGTGCATGGTCGGAACGTCTGCCAACTTGAAGGCGTTCCTGCCGATAATTCAAGATTTGCGGATTGCGGGAGCAAGTTGGGTTCCCGCCTCCCGCGATCGCAGAAACAAGTAATCAAACAATAAGGAAGAGAGGGTTCTCATGAAGATGAGGAAACTTTTCGCCGGCATCGCCGCCGCTGCGACGCTGCTCGGTGGCATGGCCCTGGGCGCAGTCAGCGCACAGGCTGATGACGCCGCGACGACCGCTGGTACTGCGGCCATCACGGTGAAGAACTCGCAGGAGGGCCACACGTATGCGGCCTACAAGTTCGCCACGCTGACGGTGGATACGAATAACGGAAACAAGTCGGTGCAGGTTGACACCGACGCGGCTTGGAAGACGGCCGTGCAGCAGGCCGTGAACGTGGCCAATAATGTTCAGCAGCCTGTGCAGACCATGCCGGCTGAATATGCGGGCAACCCGGCCGCATACGTGGCCACGAAGACCGGCACCGCCGACGAGGCTTGGTTCCGCGCGTTCGCGGCAGCCATGAGGGCACAGGCCGCGGCTAACAGCACGGTCAATGGCAACGGCGGAGACGTTGCGCTCAACGGTTTGGGTGAAGGCTGGTACCTCGTCACCGATACGTACACGAAGGACGGCTGGCAGAGGACCGGCGTTAACGCGATTGTCGCAACCACGCTGAGCGGCATCGCCAGCGACTTCAAGGTGGTTGGTGACAAGGGCACTGGCCAAGGCACCATCCATGCCGTTGGCATGTTCGTCGCCAAGAATGAGAACACCCCGACCATTGACAGTAAGACCGTCGCTTCCGCTGATCCGAAGGTCTCGTTCGACGGCAAGACCGTGAAGATCGGCCAGCAGCTGATCTACACCGTCAAGGCGACCGTGCCGGAAACCGCAGACGGCTACGATTCCTACCCGTATTCCATTCAGGATGTCGCATCCAAGGGTCTGACCATCGACGGCGCGTCCATCACGGTGCAGGCTGACGGCAAGGTCGTGAACGACTATACAGTTACCGGTCCGATCGTCGGCCAAACCGGCGAGACCACCACGACCATCACCTTCGCCAATGCCAAGAATTACGCGGGCAAGCAGCTGGTCGTCACCTACAACGCGACCGTCAACGATCAGATCCTCGACAATGCCAACAAGGTCACCAACACGGCCAAGGCCTCCCATGACGGCACGTTCGACGGTACCGGCGTGACCAAGACCCTGTATACCGGCAATCTCGAATTCCTGAAGTACGGCGTTGGCAACGACGAAAACAAGCTCGCGGGCGCAACCTTCAATGTGTACGCGGGAGACAAGGCTGAAGGCACTCCGCTGAAGTTTACGAACACTGAGACGGATGTGGACGGTGCATACAAGTTCAATGCCAACGGTTCTGCCGACGTCGTTTCCGGCATCGACGGCAAGGTCGTGCTCAAGGGTCTTGCCGCGGGCGAATACACCTTCAAGGAGACCGGTTTCGTTGCCGGTTACGCCAAGAACATCGTGCCTGAATTCACCATCGAAGTGACGATCGCTGAGGATGGCGTAGTCACCTACAATCTGACCCAGGACAACAACCAGCTTGGCCTTGCCAGCACTGCTAACGTTGATAAAACAACGATCATCAAGGTCAAGAACGTGAAGTCCATCACCCAGCTGCCGCTCACCGGTGCTGCGGGCACGACCCTCTTCACCGTCGTGGCGCTGCTCGTGGCCGGTGCCGGTGTGACCGTTGCGGTTAAGAGCCGTCAGCGCATGCACTAAACCCGCAAGGCGGTAACGCCAAAAATCATGCAGGGGCCAATCCAACCGGGTTGGCCCTTTTGTGTGCGCCCGCGACCCGACTGTCCTACGGTCCGACCCGGCCCCGCGGGAACGTCTGTGGGGTGTCCTCCGCATCAGATGAGGATGTTTTTCGAGGGGATAGTGCGGGTTGGTGCGACGTGTTGCAACAAGCTGAACCGTGGATGCGAGGCAGTCGCAGACCGTCTCCGAAGAGAGGGGGAAAACGAGGGCATCGTACGGCAAGCGGGTCATAGAATCGTAAAGCATATTCACGAGAAGTGGGCAATGGAGACACGGGACGGGAGGTATTGCCGTGCGTGGCGGCGGAGTATTCAGCGACGAGGAGATTCAGTTGTTGCGGGGATTACCGGTGGTGGCGAATGTGACGCGTAATCGTATCACCTATTCCGATGCTTTCAAGCAGGTGTGCACCATCCGATATCTTGCGGGGGAATCTCCTACCAAAATCTTCCGTGAGGCGGGATTGCCACCGGATCTGGTCGGGTGCAAGCGCATCGAACGCAGCGTGGCTCGTTGGAAGGCCGCCGCCATCAAATCAGTGAGCGGCAACGATCACCTGGATGACAGCGAGATCATTGCACAGCTCGTTGAACGGTACAAGCGTACTTTGGTGACGAAGCGGAATCTTGACAATATGGCGTCCGGCGTTCCGGATTCGAGCGTTCCCGTTATGTCCGAAGGCGCTGTCGGCGCGCATGTTTCGATCAGTGCGCTCGACGGTGATACCGCTGGCATCATCATCAAGCAGCAGGCACGCCGCATCGATGAGCTGGAACGTGCCAATGCTTCCTTGCTCGACAAGCTCAACAAGGCGATCCCGTCCCCGACTGTTGACAACTAAAACCATTCGTCTGCTTGATTGACATGTGGATTTTTCGGGCAGGCTACCCCGCGATTTGCATAAAATGCCCCCCATCTGGCATGCGGCAAATATGGTTTGCGCTATATGTGGCAGAGTCCCGCGGAAAAAAGAGGTTAGAGGGTATGATTTATCCCCTCTAACTACCTTGCATTCAAGATGGTCTGCCACATATAGTGAAAATCAGTTTTGGAAAAGATGCGAATCTGCCACATATAAGGCATATGGGCGTGTTTCGCGGTGCGAACAATGGCGGAGATTGTGCGGCTCCCGCGGTAGGGTGTGAACATTATGACTTTTGGGAATACGAAAACCGAAAAAACCGGTACAAGCACGTCCGACGCGACGGAAACCGCGCACATCAAATCCGTCGAAAGCCTCGACCAAAGCAATGAAATGGAGCGAGGCCTGAAAAACCGCCACGTCCAGTTCATCGCCATCGGCGGCACCATCGGCACCGGCCTGTTCTTAGGCTCCGGCAAGTCGATTGCACTGACCGGCCCGAGCATCATTTTCGTGTACATCGGCGTCGGCCTGATCATGTTTCTGCTGATGCGTGCTATCGGCGAAATGATGTACAGCGACCCCAGCCAGCACACGTTCATCAATTTCATCACGCGCTATCTCGGCCGCGGGTGGGGTAAGTTCGCCGGCTGGACGTATTGGATCGTGCTCATTCTGACCGGCATGACCGAAATCACTGCCGTAAGCACGTATTTCGTAACTTTCTTCGGCACATTCGGCATAGACCTGAACTCGTGGAAGTGGCTGATCGAACTGTGCTTCCTCGTGGCGCTCACTGGCATCAATCTGATTGCGGTGAAAGTGTTCGGCGAGGCGGAATTCTGGTTCTCCATGATCAAGATCACGCTGATCGTCGGCCTGATCGTTACCGCCATCGTGATGCTAGTCATCGGCTTCAGCTACCCTGCCACGCATATCGAGGGCGTGGACGGCACAGTGTCGGGCGCCACGGTGAGCCTCACGAACATCACCGACGGCTTCCAGCTCGCGCCGAACGGCTGGATGAACTTCTTCATGAGCTTCCAAATGGTGTTTTTCGCCTACCAGCTCATCGAATTCGTGGGTGTTACGGTGTCGGAAACGCAGAATCCGCGCGAGGTGCTGCCGAAGGCCGTGAATGAGCTGATCATGCGTATTCTGATCTTCTACGTGGGCGCGCTGATCGCGATCATGGCTATTGTGCCGTGGCGTAATTTCCACGAGAATTCCGACGGCTCGTTCGGTTCGCCGTTCATCATGGTATTCAAATATGCGGGTCTTGATTGGGCTGCCGCACTGGTGTTCTTCGTGGTGATTACGGCTGCCGCGTCGGCGTTGAATTCGCTGATTTATTCGGCCGGTCGCCACTTGTATCAGCTCGCTTCGGATTCTGAGTCGCCTGCGATGGCTCGTTTGGCTGAAGTTTCCGAACACAAGGTGCCTGCGAAGGCGATTGTCGTTTCGGGTTGCATGATTCTGTTCTCCCCGATCATCAACGCGATTCCAGGCATTTCCGGCGCGTTCGTGCTGTTCGCTTCGGCCGCCAGCGCTGTGGTGATTTTTATTTACGTGCTGACGATGCTCGCCCACCACAAGTATCGTCAGAGCAGCGATTTTCTGCCAGACGGTTTCGTCATGCCCGCTTGGCAGGTGCTTGATTGGATTGCGATCGCGTTCTTTGTGCTCGTGTATGTCACGTTGTTCCTGTCGGCGGACACGATTGGTTCTGCGATCGCCGGTCTGATTTGGCTGGTTACGTTCGGCGGATATTGCTTGCTGCACGAACGATTCCAGAATCGCGATCTTAAGGAAGCCTTGCAGCGGTAGCGTTTGCGGGTAACGCAGGATACAAGTAAGGGGCGTCAGCCGAACGTGAGTGCATCACATACGTTCGGCAAACGCCCCTTTTCAGTATGGTCTTTGCGCGAATCCCCATTATGGGATTCAGCGCACTTTAGCCGATGTAGTCGGCCTCGTTCGTTGGGCTGGACGGCACGGCATGATCTTCCGTAACCTTGCCCAAGCCAGACAAATACGCTTCACGACCGGCTTCGATCGCCTTCTTGAACGCGCGTGCCATCAGCGGAATATTGCCGGCGGAAGCGATGGCCGTGTATGCCATCACCGCGTCCGCGCCCATTTCCATGGCTTCCGCAGCTTGGCTCGGACGGCCAATACCAGCGTCGATAATCACCGGAACATTGGAATTCTTGATAATCACTTCAATGAAATCGCGTGCACGCAGACCCTTATTCGAGCCGATCATCGCGCCGAGTGGCATCACGCAAGCCGCACCTGCGTCTTCAAGACGCTTCGCCGCAATCGGATCGGGGAACATGTACGGCATGACCACGAAGCCTTCTTTTGCCAGCTGTTTCGTGGCTTTGATGGTTTCCTCATTGTCGGGCAGCAGATACTTCGCCTCATGCTCGATCTCCACCTTCACAAAATCCGTCTGGCACACTTCGCGCGCGAGACGGGCAATACGCACCGCTTCCTCGGCATTGCGTGCGCCGGACGTGTTCGGCAGCATGGTGATGCCCTTCGGAATGTAGTCGAGCAGATTGTTTTCGGTGGTACGGCAGCGACGCAACGCCATGGTGACGATTTGCGTACCCGCGTTCTCAATGGTCGCCTTGATGAGGTTCAGATCGTAGCGGCCGGAACCGAGAATGAAACGGCTCGTGAACTTGTGTCCGCCGAGGATCAACGGATCGGCGTCACCGGTGGCGATTTCGTCATACGCGTGCGCATCCGGTTCCGGCAGCAGTGCGGTGTTCGTGGTGGTGCCGACCAGCTCGTCGAGTGTGGCATTCGGTGCCGCTGCGAAGTCTTTTTCCGCGGTGGTGATCGTGTTTTCGGTGCTCATGGTTAATCCTTACTATGCGATTAGTGTCGTGTCATTCGTTGCGATTTGCGATTGCAACTTGCGTTTGCGTTTGCGTTTCGCTGTCAGGCGTCTTCTTCGCCGAGAATCAAGCGAGTGATCATATTGGCTTCGTGGCAGGCGACCACACCCACGCGCGGTGCCATCAGACCAGCGCCTGGCACCGGAGCGGTTTCGCCGTCGCCGCAGAAGTAGAAATTCTTCGAAACGCGACGAGTATTCACCAAATTGGAACTGCGGAATCCCGCCATTCCAGAAGCACTCACCAGCTTCTTGTTCGGCAGATTCTCAAGTACGGCATTCACCAGCATCGTCTTGTTTTCCGGCACGTCGAACGCTTCGCAGATAATATCTTCATTGCCGAACAGCATCGGCACGTTCTCGTCGGTCACTTTCACGGTATCAATGGTGATATCGATAAAAGGATTGATCTGACGCAAGTTACTGCGCAATGCTTCCGTCTTGTACTGCCCAAGATCCTTCAAAAAATACTGCTGGCGATTCAGATTCGTCATATCCACGCGATCAAAATCAATCAAATGCAGGTGACCGACGCCAATGCGGGTCAACGCCACTGCAATCGTCGATCCGAGGCCGCCGCAGCCGCAAATGGCCACGTGCGCCGCGTCGAGCTTGTCTTGCGTGGCCGCGGTGTGGCGGTCGAGCAGGGCCGCGCGGATTTCTTCGCGGCTGACGAGCGTGGTCGGGTCGGGCTGGTTGTCGAAAGCGTGCTGGCGGGCGTCGATCTGCGCCTGCGATGCGGATGGTTCAAAAGTCATGGTTGTTCTCGTATTCTCGTTTTCCGTTCGTGTGTTGTTTTTGCCGGGTTGGTTGTGTTTTGTATGTTCTTGCGATTGTTACGCGTATATTGCGCCGGTTGTAATCGCAAGAAATTTTGAAAGTGGTTCAGCCGCCCTGCACGAACGTGACGATTTCCAACGTATCGGTGCCCTTGAGCTGCGTCTGCGCACGCTGGGTGCGAGGCACGATTTCGCCGTTGAGCTCGACAGCCACGCGGTCGGCGCGCAATCCCTTGCTTTCGATGAGTTCGGCCACGGTGATTGGCGTGGCGATGTTCTCTTCCTTACCGTTGATGATCATTGCGGTTCCCTTCTGTGTCTGTCGTGACACATGCTTCCTGCGCTCCAAATGTCCGTTTCTGCAGAATCGGACACTCAATGCTGGTACGAAAAAAGGGTCGCCGAAGGAACCGTACCCTATGAGGTGGTGCGCCCCTCCGTGACCCTAATCACGCGATATTCGGTTATCGCGAACGGAAGATGAGATACGCCTTGCGGCGCGAACAACCCGTCTCCTTACGGCGGCATTACCCGCATCAAGTCCTCGGTCGAAGCTTTATGAGCTCCCTCTCAGCCTTTCGGCTCCCGTTCGGTTGTGCCTTTATCTTCGCGCACGCGCCCGACAAGCTTGCGCCGGTTCACGTTGGGTTAGTCTTGATGTGAACATGTGCGAATCGGTTGCGTGCTTGCAAGGAAGGGGAAGATGATGATGAACGGTGAGTTGGCAGGATTTACGATTCCTCGGCTCGGCATGGGAACGATGGCTTTGGCGATTGAGGGGCGTCCGGATCGCGATACTGCGATTCGTACGATTCACGCCGGTTTGGACGCGGGTGTTCGCTATTTGGATACGGCTTGGTCGTATTATCTGCCGAGCAAGCCTGGCACTGGCACTGCGAAAGATTTGGGGTACGGCGAAAAGTTGGTGCGTGATGCGCTTGCTTCGTGGAATGGCCCCCGAGATGAAGTGCTGGTCGCCACGAAAACTGGCTATCGACGCACCATGGAGGTCCCCGCTTTTGTTGCTCCTGCGTCCGATTCACCAGAATCGGACAAACAGGGTGCCGGATTTGGGGTACAGATGTCCGATTCACCAGAATCGGACACTCAGAGGCGGGATTCTGAGGGATGCAGCCGTCGGCCTGGCGAGGAACGCCAGCATTTGCAGGCGGCGGGCAGTCAATACGGGTGGATGGCGGATTCGCGCCCCGAAACCATGATTCGTGACGCCAAGGAATCCGCGCTGCACTTGGGCGTCGATACGCTCGACCTGTTGTATTCGCACGG
>ENA-ORRR01000847-ORRR01000847.1-human-gut-metagenome-genome-assembly--contig:-NODE-847-length-24591-cov-16.1251_pt1 | contig 24591 bp, 18 predicted proteins | sample MGYA00242182_ERZ509148 | MGnify/ENA primary metagenome ERZ509148 (study PRJEB26280, sample SAMEA2338674) | human gut metagenome | biome: human gut; feature: human-associated habitat; material: faeces... | reverse complement strand
GTCTGACCTGCGGTCCAGACGGCAAGATCCAGTCCAAGGTGACGGGCAACTGCCTGCGCCACTTTGGCTTTACCGAAGACCGCGACGGCGTGCGCAAGGCGCTCCTCGCGCACAAGGCCTTTGCGGTCTATGACGCGGGCGGGTACTCCGACCTCATGACGGGCGAAGATGCAGTGAAGCTCTGGGAGTCCCACAACACGGACGTGGGCGGGAGCTTCAACATCAATCCGCCGATTCCGCGCATTCTGCTCGCACAGGTCAAGCGCCCCGACGGCGCCTTTGTGGTGGATGCCATTTCTACCGACGGCGGGTGCATTCCGAGAAACGTGATCCTCTCGCAGGGACTGTCGCTCGTTAAGCTCGATGTGCTCACGCTTACCGAGTTTGCTCAGAAGACGTCGCTCAATCCTGCCCGCATGCTGCGGCTTAAGGATAAGGGGCATCTCTCGGTCGGCGCCGACGCAGACATCACCATTTATGACTACGCCGCGCAGACGCCGAAGATGTCTTTCGTCGAAGGACGCAAGGTCCTCTTTAAGGGCGAAGTGCTCGGCAAGAATGCCAACATTATCTGCACCGAACGCGGGCAAAAGGCGATTGAGGCCCGCGGTCTCAAGGCCATTGTGGTGGATCCGGGACTGCCGGTGGATCGCGTCAAGGCGCTTTGAGCGGGCCTTGAGCGAACCTCGCGGCAGCGGCGCTGCTGAGCGCGTCAGTCTTTGAGGCGCTCGGCAGCTTTAATACCGCACTTTCATCCAGGGGATGCGAAAGCTCGCCATGCGCACAATCATGATGAGGGCGCAGCAGCCCCAAAGCGCGATGTCTGCCGGCACGAGTTCGGCGTGCACCAGACCGAGGTATACCCAGCAGCCCGCGAAGGCGACGGAAGCGTAAGGCTCTTCGTTGGAAAGCACAGAGGGGAGCTTTGCACAGAAAACATCGCGGAGCATGCCGCCGAAAACCCCTGTCACCACGCCGATCAGCACGCTCACAATCAAGGGGTGACCCAACCGGTCGCTTGTCGCGCAGCTGCCGACGGCAAAGAAGGCGAGCCCGACGGCATCGGCCCAGAGGAGAATGCGCCGCTGCCAAAAGCGCTGCACGCGGCGCACGATGACGGGGGCCAAAATGGTGAGTCCGAGCGTCATCCAGATCCACTGCGGGTGCGAGAGCCAGTAAAAAGGCCGCAGATCCAGAAGAATGTCACGGATGATGCCGCCGCCGAAAGCGGTGGTAAAGACGCTCACAAAAACGCCGACGGGATCAATGCGGCGGCCGGCAGAGGCGAAAAGTCCGGCGACGGCAAATCCGAACATGCCGATGCCGTCGGCAACTTCTGCAATGATGGTGAGGGACTGCATCACGGCGGCGTCTCCATTGTGATTCCGAGCTGAGTCCGCCGGAATGTTTTCGCTCTTGTCTCTTCAAGGGCCTGCAGACGAGCTGCATCGGGCTCCTGAAAACGACGGACTTCGTTAAAGATGATTTTCGCGCGCTCTCAGCTTTGGGTGCAAACCCAAAAAAATGAGGTTCTGTTCGTACAGTTTGAATTGCTTTCCCCTCTAGGATGCAGTTTTGAATGTGCCGGACGAGTAGACTTCAAAGCTCTAAAGCGCTACCGGCCAAGGAGGCCGCACATGATCATTGAGTCGCTTCTCGACACGGACCTCTATAAATTCACGATGCAGCAGTGCGTGCTGCATCAGTTTCCCGCGGCGGAAGTGTCCTACCGCTTCAAGTGCCGCACGCCCAACATCGACTTGTCGCCCTTTATTGATGAGATCAATGCGGAGATTGACCACCTCTGCAGTCTTTACTTCAAAGACGACGAGCTCGAATATTTGGGCAATCTGCGCTTTATGAAGTCGGACTTCATTGAGTTTCTGAGTCTCTTTCACCTCAAGCGCAAGTACATCACGGTGGAGCGCGATCCGTCGCGGCCTTTCGGCATTGATATCCGCATCAAGGGTCCCTGGCTTCATACGATTCTTTTTGAAATCCCGGTGCTCGCGATCGTCAACGAGGTGTATTTCCGCCGCACCTATCCCGGACTTTCTGACGCCGAGGGGCGCCGCCGGCTCGACGCTAAGATTGATCTGCTTCTTAATGAACCTCATGCTGAGGATCTCCATATCTCCGACTACGGCACGCGCCGGCGCTTTTCGCGGGAGTGGCAGCGAGCGGTGATTGAGCGCCTCGCAGAGCGTCTCGGCAGTCGGCTTTCAGGCACTTCAAACGTGCTTTTTGCCAAGGAGCTTGGTCTCATTCCGCTCGGCACGATGGCGCACGAATACCTTCAGGCCTGTCAGGCGCTTGGCCCTCGTCTGCGCGACACGCAGGTCTTCGGGTTCGAACAGTGGGCCAAAGAATATCGCGGCGACTTGGGGATTGCGCTTTCTGACGTCTACGGCATGAAGCCCTTCCTTGAAGACTTCGATATGTATTTCTGCAAGCTCTTTGACGGCGCCCGTCATGATTCCGGAGACCCCTTCCTCTGGGGCGAAAAGATGATCGAGCATTGGAGCCGGAATAAGTGTGATCCGAGAACCAAGCTTTTGATCTTCTCCGACGGTCTCAACATCCCTCGCGTGCTCGAACTCTGGCGCCGCTTCAATGGCCGCGTGCGGCTCGGTTTCGGTATTGGTACCAACCTGATGAATGACCGCGGACCAGAACCGCTCAACGTGGTCATCAAGATGACGCAGTGCAACGGCCAGCCCGTGGCAAAGATCTCCGATTCGCCCGAAAAGAGCATGTGTGAAGATGAAAGCTATGTGCGGTATCTGCGCCAGGTCTTTCACATGGATGACCCGACGGCTGCCGCCAAAGGATTGAAGTAAGTACTTACTTTTCAAATTAAGCACGGCTCAAAAAAAGCCGGCGCTGCGGATGAGCTGCAGCGTCGGCTTTGCTTTTTTACCGTCGGACGAGGAGCTTGCGCAGGAGTCCGATGAGTTCAAGCCGTTCTTCGGGACTTAAAACAGAGGCGAATGCTTCAACGCGCTGGAAGTGGCCTGGAAGCAGGTCTGTGAGATATTTCTGACCGGCATCGGTGAGCGCAATGAGCGTTGAGCGCGCATCCGTGGCGGAGGGCGTTTTGACGATGAGCTTTTCCGGGCTCACCAGCATGCGCTGCAGCATGGTTGAGGCCGTGGGCGTACTCACTCTCAGACGAGCGGCCAGCTCCCCGACGGGGAGCGGCATCCCCGCATCATGGAGCACCATCAGGAGTGCAAATTTGCCTTCCGTGACGCCGGTGCTTTTGGTGAGATTGGAAAAAACCATGTTGCGGCGTTCCAGATCGACCATCTGCAGCAGAAACGACATTTCGATGCAGGACACTTTTTCGCAGCTCGGTTCGGTATTCAGATTGCGTCGAATGACGCGAAGAATGTCTTCGTGTGAAGGCGGCTGTGCGTACTGCAGCTCCATGGATAACTCCTCCGTTTTTTGACATACCAAAATCTAAATTCTTTTATGGATTTATGCTCGAAGCCTCTCTTTGTTGGACGCCGATGAATTTTGGTACCTGGTTTGTTGGAGAAACAATTATTGCAAAAGTGCAAGCAAATTTTTATTCGACTACATTTAGTAGTTAGCTACATAACTTTACATTTGATTTGAGTAATCTCTCCTCTATCGATGACTGCTCGCGGCCTTGTCTGCGGACCCGCGGCATCGAAAAGAAAACGTCCCGCATGCAGCCGCTACCGAGCTGTTTGGTTTGTGCGGCAAGGTGCGCTGGTGCGGGACGTGCCTACAGCAATCCCTGAAATGTCAGGAAAATAAAGAAGGAACATAACCATGTTCAAGAAAACCATTGCAGCGCTCGCAGTTGCAGGTGCTTTCGGCACTATGGCCGCTGGCGCGGTATATGCAGCCGATGTGACGCTTTACGGCGTGGTGGACCTGGGGCTTAAGTATTCTCACGTCGACGCCGACCAGAGCGGCGTCGATGCCGTTGACAAGCTTGAAATGAAGTCCGGCTCCCAGTCGGGCTCGCGCTTTGGCATTAAGGGGGCTGAAGACGTCGGCAACGGTCTCAAGGTCGGCTTCCAGCTCGAAAACGGCTTTGATGCGGATACCGGCAGCCTCGGCTACAACAGCCGCTTGTTCGGCCGTGAAGCGCGCGTTTATTTCTCCGGCGACTTCGGTGAAGTGGCTTTCGGCCGCATGGGAACACTGGGTTCGGGCAACGGCACGTACGGTCTGCTCGGCGGCATGACGCCCTTTGGCACTTCGTGGGGCGGTTCGGTGGAAAACGGCACCTATTTCGTCGGCAACGCTCGTGCGGACAATACGGTGACCTATAAGACGCCGACCTTCGCGGGCTTCACGGCTTACGCGCAGTATTCGTTTGATATGAATACCAAGCAGGATACGCCGCTCGGACAAACCGAAGGCAAGGCCTCGGCCAACCGCTACTACGCTTTGGGCGCCAACTACAAAGTGGGTTCGCTCGACGTGACGGCCGTGGTTGACAGCTACAACTGGTCCAACAAGGTTGATACCTACGGCGGCACCAGACGCAATTTGGACGACGCATTGACCGTGACGCTGGGCGGCTCCTATGACTTTGGCGTTGCCAAGGCCTATTTGAGCGGTCAGTATTTCGACAACATGCTCGCCAATGACGCCACGGTTGCGGCTGATCAGAAGGACACGATGGATACCTATGCGTCCTTTGGCAGCTATTTCAACGGCAAGGCGTTTAAGGGCTACAGCATTTTGGCCGGCATGGATGCTCCGGTGCTGGGCGGCAAGGCTTTGTTCGCCGTCGGCTACACGGACGCTAAAGATGCGGACGGCAGTGATGCTCTCGGCAAAACGGAACTTTCCCGCTACGGCGCCTCGGTGGGCTACACCTACGACTTGAGCCGCCGCACGAATGTTTATGCCGTTGCTGCCTACTATAAGGACAGTGTGGATAAGGATGCATCTTCGAGCCATCAGGATCACGATCCCTCGACGGCGACTATTTATGCCGGTATCCGCCACACGTTCTAAGGGGGCATAAGCGGGCAGCGGCGCTGCGGCGCTCCAAAATGTCTCTGCTGCGGTTCGAGAGGATTTCAGGCGGGTTTTTGAGAGTCTTTCCTAACTGAAATGTTTTCTGAGCGGCGTGCAGGGGTTTCTTGGGCGGCGCTGGACGCTTCCCGTTTTGCGAGCGCTTAAGCTCGAAAAAGAGGTTCGGTTGAAAGATCGAACCTCTTTTTTGGCCTCTTCATCGCAAAAACAATCATCCTGCATGCCGTTAACATCGTTTTCGGTGTAAGGTACTTTCCGGTGCGCCCAGTCCCGTCAAGAGAAGCGGACAAAGGGGTTGCAAGGTAGGAAACACTTCTTTTGTTTACCAATCTCCAATTTCTTTGCCCTGGGCAGACCAAATTCCACTGGTGCGTTTCGCATCCCTAACCGGCGAAACCGCATCTTCCGACAAGAAAAAGATTGGAGTATCTCGTGACGCTTCTCTCCTCTGCGCGCATGTCTGCCGCAATCCTCGCGCTTAGCGCGCTCACCGCCGTACCGGCCCATGCGGCAGGCATCGACGGCAGTTCGCTTGGGTTAACGTGGGCCGTTCCCTTCGCCGGGATCCTGCTTTCCATTGCGCTCTGTCCATTGTTCCTGCCGCATTTCTGGCACAAAAATTTCGGCAAAGTTGCGGTGTTCTGGGCGCTCTGCTGCGCCGTTCCGCTCTGCGCCGTCCTCGGCTTTTCCGTGGGTACTGACGCTATCGTCCACGTGCTTTTGGCCGACTATGTTCCCTTCATCATTTTTGTGGGATCGCTCTTCGTCGTAGCCGGCGGCATTCACGTCTGCGGCTCATTTGTGGGCCGTCCGATCGTCAATGTGGCGTTTTTGGGGCTCGGTGCTGTGCTCGCTAACTTCATGGGCACGACGGGGGCGGCAATGCTCCTCATTCGCCCGCTGATTGAAGCCAACGCCGGCCGCACCCGCAAGATGCAGACCTTCATCTTCTTCATCTTTCTCGTGGCAAACGTGGGCGGCGCGCTCACGCCGCTCGGTGACCCGCCTTTGTTCCTGGGCTTCCTGAAGGGCGTGGGGTTCTTCTGGACGGCCGAACACCTGATGCTGCCGTGGCTCTTGTGCTCGGGCGTACTGCTCTTTATTTACTTCCTCATTGACAGCGCCTGCTTTAAGAAAGATGTGGCCGACGGCTTCAAGGCGCCGGCAGAAACCAAGGCCTTTGCCATTGAGGGCGGCATCAATGTGCTCCTTTTGGCCGGCATTATCGGTGCTGTGCTTTATTCGGGCTTCAGCCGCTCCGGCATTGAATTCACGTTCCTGAACGTGCACTTTGCGCTCGAGTCGATCGTTCGTGATCTCTGCTTCCTGGCGCTCGCGGGGCTTTCGCTCATGCTTACCGCCAAGGCTACGCGTGAGGCTAATCACTTCACATGGGACCCGATTCTGGAGGTTGCCAAGCTCTTCTTCGGCATCTTCGTGTGCATCGTGCCGGTGCTCGAAATGCTGCGTGCAGGTCACGACGGCGCCTTTGCGTCGCTCGTGGCGCTCGTCACCAATGCCGACGGGAGCTTCAACAACACGTTCTTCTTCTGGCTCACGGGATCGCTCTCCGCGTTCCTTGACAATGCGCCGACCTACCTCGCCTTCTTCAATTTGGCGGGCGGTGATCCTGCAGTGCTCATGACCACGGATGCTCAGACGCTGATGGCCATTTCGATGGGGTCGGTCTTCATGGGAGCGGTGACCTACATCGGCAACGCACCGAATTTCATGACGGTTGCGATCTGCAATGAACGCGGCGTTAAGATGCCGTCCTTCTTCGGTTACATGCTCTGGTCGGTCGGTATTCTCTTCCCGGTCTTCTTCCTGATGGATATGGTCTTCCTCACCTAATCGTCAGTTTGGTCTCATCCCCGGCGGGCGCTTCGAATTTTTAGCGAAGCGCCCGTTTTTCGTTCTGTCCGGCCGCCCAGATGCCGGCAGTTGTGGCAGAGTAGGTTCATGGCCGAACTTTAACGCCGCGGCTTTTTTTGCTTTCCTTTCGGCGATGTCTGAGCATGCCTAAAGCTTTTCGCAACCCTCCGAACGATCAGAATGACCGGTCTGCGCCGCCCGGAGCGGAGCGCCGATCCGGCTTAAGGCGTTTCCTGCCGGTACTGCTCCCGGCAGTCATTCTCTTAGGCTGGTGGCTCGTGACAAGTTCCGGCGCTGTGCCGGCGCTTTTGCTCCCCGGACCGGGAGCAGTGGCCAAGCGGTTTTTATCGCTTCTCGATTCCGGCGAACTCCTCACGCATGCGGCGGTCTCCATGGGCCGCGTGTTTGCGGGCTTTTTGCTTTCAGCTTCGGCCGCCTTGGGGCTCGCACTTTTACTCTATCGACGTCCGCTTTGGGAGAGTGCGCTTTCACTCGTTCTGGAAGCACTCCGCGTCATTCCGCCGCTTTCGCTGGTGCCGCTCCTTATTTTGTGGCTGGGCATTGATGAGGCGCCTAAGCTGGCGATTGTCGTGTTAGCGAGCTTCTTTCCCATTTATTTGTCGGCGCTCACAGCCCTGCGAAGCGTCAGCAGCAAATATAAGGAACTCGCGCAGATGCTCGGACTCACGGAATCGGCGCGTGTGCAGGAAATTCTGCTCCCGGGGGCGGCTCCGGGCATTTTGACGGGACTGCGATTGGGATTTGGCTACGCCTGGCGCGCACTGGTGGGCGCAGAACTCATCGCTGCCGCCTCGGGTCTGGGCTACCTGATTGAAGATGCATCGTCCTTGGCGCGAACCGATGTGGTGATGGTGGGCATTCTCACCATTGCGGGCTTAGGAATCCTCTGCGATCAGCTCTTTCGCCGAGGGGCGGAAGGCTGGACAAAGTCGCGCCTTAACCGCAGGCGGAAAATCGACGGAGGACAAACAGCCCTTGAGACAGGTTCCTCATCCACAGCAGAACCCGAACGCAGCCTCTGGGGCATTGCGTTCGAGGGTTTGGTAGTGAGCTACCCGGGACTCACTCAGCCGCCGGTGAATCACTTGACGCTTTCCATAGCGCCCGGCTCCGTAACGGCGGTGCTCGGCCGTTCGGGATGCGGCAAAACGACGCTCCTTAAGGCGGCTGCGGGACTGCTCCTCCCGCAGGCGGGCGCTGTGCGGTTTACGTCTCCGGATGCGTCTGGAGGGACGTATCCGAAAGTTGCCATGGTGTTTCAGGAGCCGCTCCTCTTGCCGTGGAAAACGGTTCGAGAAAATGCGGCGCTCGCCCTCTCTGCCCGCACGGGGGAGGCGCTTTCCGAAGCCTGCAAATCTGCAGCAGTCACGCAGGCGCTGACGCTTGCCGGTATTGCGGATTTGGCTGAACGCTTTCCCGCGGAACTCTCGGGCGGCCAGCAGCAGCGCGCGGGGCTCGCGCGGGCGCTTTCGGCAGAGCCGGACGTTTTGCTGATGGATGAACCCTTCGGCGCGCTCGATGCGCTCACACGCCTGGAGCTCCAGGATGAAACGCGAGCACTCTTTAACCGCCGGCGCATGACCGTACTCATGATTACGCACGACGTGCGTGAAGCCCTTCGCATGGCAGACCGTGCAGTTGTGCTCCGCGGCGGCAGCGCCGCGGCGGATCATTCGCTTCTTATGCCGTTTCCTCGGCGCTTTTCGGATCCCGCGGTCGGCGCGGCAGAAGAAGGGCTTCTCGCCGAGCTGCTCCACCATTGATCGTGCTGTTTTTATTTGGGCGGCTCGGGTTTCGCGGGTTTGCGCTTCGTCTGAGCGCAATGGGCGTCGATCCATCTGCGCACCGTGGCGGGCGGCGCGCCCGTTGCTGCGCGAATTGCTTTCCAGGTGCTGCCGCTCAGCCGCATCGCGATGGCTTTCGTGCGGACGGCATCGCTGTAGCGATAAAGATTGGGCGATATTTCAACGCTGAATTTGCCGCTTTTCCAGGCTTCAGCCCAGTCGCGAAGCGTCGTGGACGGGAGATCGAGGATTCTTGAAGCCTTGGTGTAGCCAATGCCGGCTTCGAAGAGCGCTATAGCGCGGCGGCGTTTGTCTGCCGAGGCATATCCCGGCGGACGATAGCGTCCTGGGGGCGACACCGACAGCTCGTCCGGTAAATCATTTTCCGACATAAGGTATTCCTGCTGCTCGTCAACCGTGCTTGCACTGCGCAAAAAAGACCCGTCCCCGCGCGAGCGGCAGACGGGTGCCAGAGAGCGGGATGACATACCCTCACTCGGTGAGTGAGTGCAGTTGTCTCCCGAAATCGGTATGAGTCCCCGAGAGCCTTCCTTCATCCTTGGAGCACAATGAAAGAAGGCCTCGGGCGGGTTCTCAGGGGCTAAGCACTGCGAAGCGCTGAGCCCCTATAGAACGGGTTGGTTAGAACGAGTAGCGGAGGTTGGCGTTGAAGGCATTGTTCAGACGATCGTCGGAACCAGCCGTAAGGCCGTAGTTCAGACCAAACGTCCAAGCATCCTTCTGAGCCTCAACACCGATCGTGGCGCGGATCGGGTTGGAGTCGAACACACGGTTGCTGTCGGAAGCACCAACGAACGTGTATTTCACATCCTTATCGCCAAAGGTCGGGACAACCGAGAGATCAACCATCGGAGCAACCTTCCAGCCGTTCGTATCGAACGTACCCGAGAAGGCAACACCCAACGGCATCTGGTAAACGGTCATCGTGTCATAGTCGGCGCCAAACTTGGAGTCGTCCATGTCGATGCGCGTCAGACGGATGCCAGCATGCGGAACGATGTTGAGCGCGCCGAACTTGGCGAGGTATTCCGTGCCCACACCAAAGGTGAAGACGTCCGCATCTTCGGATTCCTTGACCTGACCGAAGACCGTATTGGTCGAAAGGTCGTTCTTGAGCTTCGTGTAGCCTACATCAGCACGGAGATTGAAGTCGCCGAGCTGCTGCGCAGCGTAGAGACTCACGCCGTAGAAGTCCGAATCGTTGTCGACCTTGATGCCGTCACCCACGGAATTGCTGTCAGCCTGACCCACATTGAAGGCAAGACCGATGGTTGCACCGCAGGAGGCAGTGTAGTCAAGACCCAGAACGGCGCCGTAGATGTCGGCTTCGTAGCCATAGCCTTCACCATAGAGACGCTTGCCTTCGTTGGTCGTGCCGAAAACGTCAACCCACGGCGTAACACCAGTCGTGCGCGGAGCATTGAGGCTGGCGAGCGAAGTGCGGCGTTCAAGGGCAGCGGTGACCTGATCGTTCACATCAAGTGCGGTGTTGAAGGCACCGCCGGCAAGAGCCATGACCGAAGCCGTGTTAACGCTATCAAGGTAATCGCTGATCTTGTTTTCCAGGTACTGTCTCTGGTCTTGAGCAGCGCTATAACCATCCGAAGCCTTGACGTCCGCGATGTAGTCCGTGAGCCCCCAGACAACCGCGTCGCTCAGCTGGTTATGACCGAAAGAAACGGCATCGAGGTCAGCCTTGGCATTGCCGCCCTGATAAGTGTCATCGAGCAGCTTGTCATACGTTGTGTTGCGGGCAAACGAGATCGTACCGTCAGCTGCAACGGTACCCTGCGACGTATGGTCCGTAGACGTGCCGTAGAACATCGTGCCGTAGTCGACCGTCAGCGTGCCGCCAGTGGCAGAGTCAGCAAGCTTAAGCGTCTTCGCACCGTTTTCGCCTTCAAAGGCTGCAGCAGGTGCGTTCTTGACGCCGACGAGCGTGACCTTAGCTCCGTTTGTATTATCTGCGGAGATGGCGTTCTTCAGGACGCCGTCCTTAGCGGCATAACCGGCCGTGCCAGCAACTCCCTGAATGTCGACGAGGAGATCCGTAGCCTGGCCAGCGGCACCGCCAATGCTCAGGGCTGCAGTGCCATCACCAAACACCGCCTGCTTGGCGATGTAGATAACAGACTTGTCAGCATCAATTTCACCGTAGGCATCGGCAACGGCTGCATTTGCCGCGGCGGTCGAGGCGCCAACGGACAGCACGCCGAGGTTAGTTTCGTCAGCAGTAGTACCAAAGGAAACCGTCTGGACTTTAACAGCGTTTTCAAAGGCCTTCGGAGCTTCTTCATCCCCTTCGGCTTGAGTGGTCGTTGCGGCGGGCTTATTGCCGAGAATGGCAAACGTACCGTCAGTGATAACGACGGTGTTTGCGGAGTCTCCTTGTTCATACCAAGCCGTATCCAGGTCGCCATTGACGCTGATCTGGCCATTGTTGGTAAGACCATTGGTCGTCATGGTGCCGTTGACCGTCAAATTGCCGTTATCGGCCGCAACGGTCGTGCCGGCTTCGTTCGTGAACGTGAAGGCACCCGTAATGGTGGATGCAGCGGCGAACGTCACGGCGTTGTCGATGGTACCGAAGTCAGTATCTTCTGCGCCCAGGTTGACTTTGTTGAACGTGACAGCAATGAGTTCATCACCTTCTTTGGCACCGATGATTACTTCACCCTTGTTGTTGCCACGCAGTGTGAGCAGAGGATCGTTTTCACCGCTGTTTCCGACGGCAAGCGATTCAAGCTTGTTCTTATTTGCTTCCGTTTTAGCAACTTCAAGTGAACCAATGGTCAGCTCACGACCGAGCCAGTTGTTACCGTCGAAGTGCGGAGTGCCCGTACCAAATTCTGCGTAAACATCGCTGCGGCCAAAGTTCGTCGGACCGGTAGCCGTTGAACTGCCGATCTCAGCGAGATCAAGCTTAGACTGCTTGCCTTCAACATCAACCACAATGTTGGCGTTTGTGAAGTTGAACTTGTCGCCAAGCGCGGAGGAGATGTTTTTGTAGTCGCCGAGTGAGTAGGTACCAGTTGTGCTCGTATCGATCAGGTCGCCAGTGTTGTTAGTGGAGGCAGCTGAACCGAAAGCAGTGGCGGTGTAGGTCACGCTGCCATCTTCATCCGTGGAGCTCTTGATGAGGTTGGCAAGCGATGTTTCGATCGTACCGGTATTGGTAACGCCGACCGATTCAAGTTTGCCCGTATCAACATTCTGGACGATCAGCGTGCCGGAATTCGTAATGGTATCGGTAGTGTTTACGAAGACCAGATTTTCAACGGTAGCTTTGCCGGCGTTCACAAAGCCTTTGGCTGGAGTGTTGTCAGTCGTAGAAGGCGTGTCAGCTGAAGCTTTTGCAAACGTGATCGTGTTGAACTTGACCGTTCCTTCATTCGTAAATGCGGAATCGGCTGTGGTCAAAGTAAGAGTGGCGGCGTTGAGTTTGCCGGTGACCTTAACGTTACCGTTGGTTGCTGCCTCACTATTGTCGTCAGCGGCAACAGCAGCTGCACCAACTGAAACATTGTTGAAGGTCAACTCTTCAGCGACAGTTGCAGAACCATTAGCAGCGATCAGATCGCCGTCAACAGCAGCACCTTCGGCACCGGTAAGCGCAGCGGTACCGAGATTAACAATGACATCACCTGTAACGGAGGCGTCTTTTTCAATTTTGATATTGTTGGTGGAGTTGGTGGACCTAACAACAATATCGCCTTGCGTGACTGATCCGGAGGCGAGAGTAGCAGTGTTATTTGAGCCTTCACCAAAGACGATGGCAATCGCGCCTTCAGCTACGGCATTAATCACACCTCCCTTCTTATTAGTAAAGGAAGAGCCAGTAACATTGTCGCCGATATAAACGCCGATAATTTGTTCAGCACCTTCAGCAAGTGTTCCGACCGTAATCGTGCCGTTATTTTCTGCAACGGGTGCCGTTCCGGCTTCCAAACCGATCGCTCGCCCCTGATTTTCAACGACGATGGTGCCATTATTAATGATCTTCACACCGTTGCCCTGACTACCGGAAGCAAGCGCAACGGCATTTTTCGCAATAATGGTGCCGTCATTGATGATTTCACCTTTGTCGCCGCTCATGGCGTGTGTTGCCCAGTAGTGAGCTTTATTGAGTGCTGTGACGTAAATCGTGCCCTTATTGATCAACTTAGAGTCATCAGCGGCACCCGATGACATAAAGAAGCCGTTAGCTTGGACGTACTTAGGGGCTTGAGCAACATCAGCATTGGCCTGATCAGCAATCACCCACAGCGTTTTATCAAACGTGTAGGATTGATTAGGTGTAACTAAGGCACCAGCACCGTTTTCTGTTTTTTTGTAGACAATACTGTCATTGAGCGTGTCTGTCTGCGTAGCCGTTGTGTCAGCGTAAACTTTTGCGCCTTCAACCGGGTCGATATAGGATGCGGCCATTGCACTGCCCGCAACGAGGGTTGCCACAGCTGCAGCAATAACCGTCTTCACGGCCTTGCCCTGATAGGAAGAAGCCTTTTCGCTCGTCACGACAACGCCGCGTGTGAGTGACTTGGCAACTTTATAAGTGCGATTCATTTAGGGAGTACTCCAAGAGTTTTCTGGTTGACTCAACGGTTTCGAATGAAGTCGAAGAGTTGTGCACAAGCACTCAGGGGATCCTAAATGTCGAGAAAACATAGGGGGGGGTTATCCCTATGGCCGGCTTTCTAATAGATTGTTTGCCGGCAAATTTGGAAAACTGGTATATGGCGCGAAAACCCTTAATTGAGCTTGTGTCATCAGAACAACACGGAAAATCTGTAAACGTTCTGTTGTTTCAATAGTAAACGCATGTAAGCATCCTCTCTCTTCGGGAGGCCAGCAAAACGAAGAAGGCGGTTTCATAACAATGCTTTCCGCTGACCGTGAGTTTTATTCAGCTCGGTTGGACGCAGTCCCCTTTGAGTGAGCCGTAAAACTGCCGCTTTCCTCATGGCGGTGTCAGAATGTGCCTCAACGAGCTCCTCGCCTGCAAAGAAGACGCATTTCTGTTTCTGAGCACTAAAGAGACGAAGGAGCGGAGATTGATGAAAAAGGATTCATGTTATGAAGCTTAAAAACCTTTTTGCCGCGGCTGCCGTCGCGGCCGGACTGTGCTTAACCGGCATGTCTGCAGTTCAGGCGGCACCGAAGATGCCCGAGAGCATTTCGATCACCTATGTGAAATCGCCCTTCAATCTGCAGAATATTGTGATGAAGGAGCGCGGGATGCTCGAAGATGCCTTCAAGGCCGAAGGCGTCAAGATCAATTGGCGCGTCATTAATTCGGGTGCCATTCAGGGTCAGGCTATGGCGTCTGGCGACTTAGACTTCTCCGCGGTCATGAATACGGCCAGCGTGCTGATGGCTGCCGGTGCCGGCAACCCCATCCGTATTGCTTCCGGTGTGGGTCACCCGCAGAAGATCTTTGCCATCATCGGCAAACCCGGTACGGACTATTCCATCAAGGATCTCAAAGGCAAGAAGGTCGTGGGACCTAAGGGTACAGTGCTCCATCAGCTCCTCGTGGCGGCGCTTAAGAAGGAAGGTATGACCATCAAGGACGTGGACTTCATCAGCATGGATCCTGCCAAGGCCATGACGGCGGTGCTCTCCGGTTCGGCTGACGCGGGGCTGGTCGCTGCTGGCCTCATTATTAAGGCAAACGCAGAAGGCGCCAAAACGATTACGACGTGCGAAGGGCTCGTCGAACCCAATCTCGTGATGGCAGTCCGCCAGGCTTTTGTTGACCAGTATCCGGAAGCTTACGAACGCGTGGTTGCAACGAATCGCGCTGCTTTGAAGTGGATTCGCGAACACAAGGCTGAAGCGCTCGCCATGGGAGCAAAAGAGCAGGGCATTTCCATTGAAAATGCCGAGAAGCTCTATGACTGGTCGGGCTTTTATGACGTCCTGACTGAAGCTGACGTCAAGGGGCTTGCCGCTGATCAGCAGTTCCTCATCGACAACGGCATGATGGAAAAGGCGGTGGATGTCCGTTCGCTTATTCTGCCGGGCGCGATGAAATAACCGCCTAATGAAAAAGCGAATACAGCGTTTTGCGGCGGCTTTGCCGCAGTTTTAGGCCTCAGCAATCGGCTGCTTTGACGCGAGTCGAGCAGCAGATTGCGGACGAATTGAGCGAATTTCTAAACCGCCTTCAAAGGAAGGTCTGCTCGATTGGCCGGGAATCTTTAATTGGATTTCTCCAAGCGATTGGCCCAAGAAAAGGCAGCAAAGAAAGAGAGCAAAGAAAAAGGCTGAGTTTGGAAAAACTCAGCCTTTTATGGTTTCGTGGCAGGGGTAGTAGGATTCGAACCTACGAATGGTGGATTCAGAATCCACTGCCTTAACCGGACTTGGCGATACCCCAACGAAACTTGGTGCGGTCGATGAGATTTGAACTCATATGGATTGCTCCGCTACCCCCTCAAAGTAGTGCGTCTACCAATTTCGCCACGACCGCGAATTCCGTTCAGATTTTTTTCAACAGCTTCATCAGAGATACCTGGCAGGGGTAGTAGGATTCGAACCTACGAATGGTGGATTCAGAATCCACTGCCTTAACCGGACTTGGCGATACCCCAACGAAACTTGGTGCGGTCGATGAGATTTGAACTCATATGGATTGCTCCGCTACCCCCTCAAAGTAGTGCGTCTACCAATTTCGCCACGACCGCGGCCTGATCAAGTTGTTTTCTGCTGATTTATTTTTGAACTGAGGCGTTCATCAGCAGAGGAAAAAGATTTTACCTGGGAATTTGGTTAACGGGGGACTTATTGGCATCACCAGCCATCCCCTGTTCTTGGGATGCAGGCTGTTCAATGGTCGAAAGAACGCCGCCTTCGGGCTGTGCGGAGCGCTTGTTGAAAGCGCCGGACGCGAGGGTCAGGGCGATCGTCGAGCAGAAGAAGACCGTAGCGGCGATGGCCGTCGAACGCGAGAGGAAGTTGGCGCTGCCGGTGGCCCCGAAAACAGAGCCCGAGGCGCCGCTGCCGAACGCGGCGCCGAGGTCGGCGCCCTTGCCGTGCTGCATCAGCACGAGGACGATAACGACCACGGCCGAAATGATCTGCAGAACGAGCGCGATGCTAAGCAGGAAATGCATGGTGAAAGAAACCTTTATGGAAGGTGTGGAAATGGGGTTGATGGGAAAACGGAATCAGAACGCGTTGGCAATTGCGAGGAAGCTGGAAGCCTTTAGCGCTGCTCCGCCGACCAGTGCGCCGTCAATATCGGGTTGCGCAAAGAGCTCGTGAGCATTTTCAGGCTTGACGCTTCCGCCGTAGAGAATCGGCGTTGATGCGCCGCCCTTGGGAGACACTTCAACGAGCCGAGTGCGGATGAGCGCGTGGACGGACTGAGCGATTTCAGGCGTAGCGGTCTTGCCGGTGCCGATGGCCCAAACGGGTTCATAAGCAACAGCGAGAAGATCCTCAGGACGCACGATGGTGAGGACGGCATTCAACTGACGAAGAATCACAGAGGGCGTAGCGCCGGTTTCCCGCTCTTCGAGCGTTTCGCCCACGCAGACCACCGGCTTCAAGCCCGCCTTGACCAAGGCCAGTGCTTTCATGGCCACGCGGTTATCGGTTTCACCGTAAAGCGTCCGCCGTTCCGAGTGACCGACGATGGCGCAGCTCATGCCGATGTCGTGAAGCATCCCGGCGGAAATTTCGCCGGTAAAGGCGCCCGCGGGATTCTCGTTGACATCTTCGGCGCCGACTTCAAGATGGGTGCCGAGCGCACGCAGCGCAAGCTCTCCCAAATAAACGAAGGGGGCGCAGACGACGGTTCGGCAGGCGGGTTGGGGAGACGAAAGAAAGTCGTCCGTCCAACGGGCATTGGCCTCCCGTGAGCCGTTCATCTTCCAATTGGCAATGACGATGCGGTCGCGCATAGTGCTTGTTCTGGTCCTCGATGGCTGCCGCAGATAAATTCTGCGGCGCTGCAGCGTTGTTTCAGTAGGTTGAAGGGGATTTTAGCCGCTTAAACGTTGAAAGGTCCTTAAAGGGTGCTTTCTCAGCTTCCGGAAAGCGGCGAACGCCGGCAGGCGTTTTCCCGCATTTTCCCCTTTGGCAGGGAAGGTGCGGAAAAGCATCCGTACCGGCGCCAAGCGCAACCGTCGCTCATGCGGGTGCCCTTAAAGAACACCCGCGGCGACAGATGCCTTACTTGTTTTCGCCTTCTTCGCGCAGAAGCGCCTTCATGGAAAGACGCACGCGGCCCTTTTCATCGGCTTCGATAACCTTGACGCGGACCTTCTGACCTTCCTTGAGGTAGTCAGAAACAGCATTGACGCGTTCGTTGGCAATCTGGCTGATGTGAAGGAGACCGTCCTTGCCCGGGAGGAGCTGAACGATAGCGCCGAAGTCGAGGAGGCGCGTAACCGTGCCTTCGTAGATCTGACCGGCTTCCACTTCCGCGGTGATTTCTTCGATGCGGCGGCGGGCTTCAGCAACGCGGGCCATATCGGGCGAAGAAATCGTGACCATGCCGTCGTCTTCCACGTTGATGGTCGTGCCGGTTTCTTCCGTAAGGGCGCGGATAACGGAACCGCCCTTGCCGATCACGTCACGGATCTTTTCCGGATTGATCTTGAAGGAAATCATGCGCGGAGCAAAGTCAGAGAGCTCCTTGGCGCCGCCGCCGGCCATTTCATGCATGCGGCTGAGGATGTGCTGACGGCCGTCGTGAGCCTGAGCGAGCGCAGCCTGCATGATTTCGGGGGTGATGCCTTCGATCTTGATGTCCATCTGGAGCGCCGTGACGCCGTTTTCGGTGCCGGCTACCTTGAAGTCCATGTCGCCAAGGTGATCTTCGTCGCCGAGGATGTCGGTGAGCACGGCGAAGCGGTTGCCTTCCTTGATGAGGCCCATGGCCACACCGGCAACGTAGTCCTTAAGCGGCACGCCGGCATCGAGCATTGAGAGGCAGCCGCCGCAGACGGAGGCCATCGACGAGGAGCCGTTCGATTCGCAGATTTCAGAAACAACGCGAAGCGTGTACTGGAACTCTTCGGGCGAGGGCAGAACAGCCTTCAGGGCGCGCTTAGCGAGACGGCCGTGGCCGATTTCGCGGCGCTTGGGGCTGCCGACGCGGCCCGTTTCGCCGGTTGCGAACGGAGGCATGTTGTAGTGCAGCATGAAGCGGTCGTGCTGTTCTTCGCAAAGACCGTCAATGATCTGTTCATCCTGCTTCGTGCCGAGGGTGGTCGTGACGAGAGCCTGCGTTTCACCGCGGGTGAAGAGCGCAGAGCCGTGGGTGCGCGGGAGCACGCCCTGACGGATTTCAATCGGGCGAACCGTGCGGGTGTCGCGGCCGTCGATGCGGGGTTCGCCGGCGAGAATCTGCGAGCGGACGAGGTGGGCTTCGAGTTCGAAGAGGATGCCGTTCACTTCATTGGCATCGGGCGCTTCCGTGCCGGCGGCTTCAGCATCGGCAGCGAGCGTCTGCTCGACGAGGGCATAAACCTCGCGGAGCTTTTCAGTGCGCGGCTGCTTGGAGCGGATGGCATAGGCTTCGTGGAGACCCTTGTCGGCGATTTCGACGATACGGGCAATGAGCGCCTCGTTCTTCGGGGCGGGCTGCCAATCCCAGGCGGGCTTGCCGGCCTTGGCAACGAGTTCGTTGATCGCATTGATGGCGACCTGCATTTCACGGTGGCCGAAGACCACGGCGTCGAGCATCGTCTTTTCCGGGAGGATGTCGGCTTCAGACTCAACCATCAGCACGGCGCGCTGGGTGCCGGCAACCACGAGATCAAGGCGCGAAGTCTTGAGCTGTTCGGTCGTGGGATTCACGACGAACTTGTCGTCGATGTAGCCCACGCGGCAGGCGCCGATCGGGCCGCGGAAGGGGATGCCGGAAACGGCGAGGGCGGCGGAAGCGCCGAGCATGGCCGGAATGTCCGGATCAACAGCCGGGTCGGCCGAGAGAACGTGAATGATGACTTGCACTTCATTGAAGAATCCGTCCGGGAAGAGCGGGCGGATCGGACGGTCGATCAGACGGCTCGTCAGCGTTTCCTTTTCCGAGGGCCGGCCTTCGCGCTTGAAGAAGCCCCCGGGGATGCGGCCGGCTGCGTAGGTCTTTTCAATGTAGTCAACGGTAAGCGGGAAGAAGTCCTGACCGGGCTTGGCTTCCTTCTTGCAGACGACCGTCGCGAGAACGACTGTGTCATCCATGCGGCAGATAACGGCACCGGTGGCCTGGCGAGCGATTTCACCGGTTTCGAGCGTCACGTCATGATCGCCGAAACGGAAGCTCTGAGTGGTCTTATTGAACATCGTCATCGGGAATGTTTCCTTCTGAAGAAAGTCCTTTCGCTGACGTCTTCATGTCCGGTCTTCACCGCAGGATTACTGCATATCAGAAAATTCCTGCGGCACGCTGCGGTCTGAGGGTTCTCAAGGCTCCCAAGAGCACTCAAATCGCAACGCGCATTCGAAGGCGATTGGAGATGAAGGGGTATTTCGTCAACGATTGGACAAGGGGTTATAGATGCGACTACGGCCTGTCGAAAATCGGCAGGCCGTGGTCAGGTGAAACTCTTTCTCGCTTACTTGCGGAGGCTGAGCGTATCGATCAGCTTGCGGTAGGCGTTGAGGTCCGTGCGCTTGAGGTAGTCAAGGAGCTTGCGGCGGCGCGAAACCATGCGAAGCAGGCCGCGGCGGCTGTGGTGATCCTTGGCGTGCACCTTGAAGTGCTCGGTAAGGTGGTTGATGCGGGCCGTGAGAAGAGCGACCTGGACTTCAGGAGAGCCGGTATCGCCTTCGGCGCGCTGGAACTTAGCAACGATCTCAGACTTGGTCAGTTCAGACATGGATATTCCTGTCAAAGATGAAAGAACTTGCGGACACGAGCGTTGTGACTCGAGCCGTGAAAGCGGGCATTTTAGACATCGAGCGAGCGACGTGCAAGCGCAACAGTCTTTATTTTTTTATTCGCTCGATATCCAAAACGAAATTAAAGGAGGGTCACCGATCGTCGGACTTGCGGAAACGCTTTTCAAGCGCAGCGACGAAGCGCGAAATCGTGAGCGTGAGCGTGAGGTAGATGATGGCTACGCAGGTCCAAATTTCAAGCGTGCCGTAGGTCTCAGCAATGATGAGCTGCCCGGAGCGCGTGAGTTCTTCAAAGCCGATTACCGAAACGAGGGACGAATCCTTCAGCATGGCAATGAATTCATTGCCGAGCGGCGGAATGATGCGCTTAAAGGCCTGCGGCAGCACGATGTAGCGCATGGTCTGTCCGTAGGTCATGCCGAGAGAAAGACCGGCGCGGAACTGTCCCTGAGAGATGGACTGAATGCCGCCGCGGAAGATTTCGGCAATGTATGCGCCGGAGTTAAGCGAACAGGCGGTAACGGCTGCGATAAACGGGTCAATGCGGTGGCCGATGATATTGGGCAGCGCAAAGTAGATGATGAAGATCTGAATGAGGAGCGGCGTGCCGCGGATGCAGTCGACGTAGACCTTGGCGGGAAGACGCAGGAGCGGGGACTTGGAAAGCTGAGCAAGGCTCGCAACGAGACCGATCAGGAGGCCCAGGCCCACGGCAAGGGCCGTAATTTCAAGCGTCAGACCCGCGCCTCGCAGAAGGAGCGGAATGCTGTGGATGATTAGGGAAAAATCAAATTCCATGGCCTTCGTGGTGTATGAATGGGGGTTGATGAATGAGTGCGGTGCTCTATTTCAGCTTCGGGCAGCCAGTGTGAAATGAGCTGCAGGATTCTACACAGATGTAGTATCACGAACGCGGTCGACCGGCTTTCGATCGACCGCGTCGTGCGGAATACGTTAAAGATTCAATGACAAAGCGCAAATACGGGCGCTTTGATCGTTCGAATTATTCCTGGAACCACTTCTTGTAGATCTTGTCGACTTCGCCGGAAGCCTTGAGTTCTGCGTAGGCCTTGTTGAGTTTGTCAAGCAGAGCCGTGTTGCCCTTCTTCACGCAGAAGCCGAACTCTTCAGCATCGGCAATGTAGGGCGGAATCGTGAGCTGCTGGGCAGCCTTGGGCTGATTCTTAAGATAGTAGGCGAGCACGGGACGGTCGAGCACAACGGCCGAGGCGTTGTGCGAGAGCAGATCCATGAAGGCTTCGCTCGTCGTATTGAAGCTCGAAACCTTGGCGCCCTGAATGTCCTTGGCCTTATCTGCACCGGTCGTGCCGATCTGGACGGCAAGGCGCTGGTTCTTCAGGTCGTCGAACGTCTTGAACTTTTCTGCGTCCGTGCGATGGATCAGCATCGAGAGACCGGACGTGTAGTAGGGCGTCGTAAAGTCAACGCGCTTCTGGCGTTCCGGCGTGATGGAAACGCCGGCAGCAACCACATCAACATTGCCCGTCATCAAAGCCGGGATCAGTGCGTCAAAGCCCATGTTGAGAATCTGCACGTCAAAGCCGGCTTTCTGACCCACGGCGCGGATGAGGTCCATGTCAAAGCCCGTGTAGTCCTTCGTCTGCGTGTCGAGGAATTCAAACGGCGCAAAGGTGGGTTCCGTGCCGACGCGAAGCAGGTCGCGGGCCTGAGCCGCGGCGGACCCGATTGCAAGAGTGGCGGCAGCGCATGCGCAGAGGACGATTTTCTTGAACTGCATGATGAATGTCTTCTTTTTTTGAGTTGAAGGATTAAGGGCGCTGCGGCGTTCAATTGCGGAAATTTCCGGTATGCGGAGTCCGAGCGTCGTCACTTAAATGTGAGGTTCAATGCTTTGCATCTTAATCAGCTCGAAGAACTTTGAACGCCTTGCAGATCTCTGCGGGGCATAAAAAAACACGCGCATTTGCCGAAACCCTTGTAGCGGGTTGTTTGCGTGAAGATTCGTTGAAAGAATGCGCGGGGCGCGTCGACAGCAAATATCAATATGTCGACAAAAGAGGCCTGAAAAAAAGCGCAGGATTTCACGAAACCTGCGCCTCGATTTGCGGCTTGACTTCGATTGATTTTTTATGCGCTGGCTGCTGCGTCGCTCTTTTCTGCGGGTTCAGCAGTTTTGCGCCAGGCAGGCGTTGCTTTGGCCTTCTTTTCTGCAATATCCAGAATGCGTTCGTGTTCAGCGAGCTCTTCGGGCGAGGCCTTAATGACGATGCTGGCATCGAAGGCAGGCATCGGGGGAAGGTTGTCAATGTCTTCGTTGACGAGCGTAAGCGTGTCCTGTCCGCGTGAAAGCGACAGATAAACCTCAGCGAGCAGCTCCGCGTCGAGCAGAGCGCCGTGGAGCGTACGGTTGGAGTTGTCGATTTCGTAATAACGGCAGAGACTGTCAAGACTTACCGCACGGCCAGGCAAAAGCTTTTTGGCGAGCTTCACCGTATCAATGACCTGACAATAGTCAGAAATCTTTCCGCGGCCGCAGCGGCCAAGCTCCATATCGAGAAAGCCGGTGTCGAATGCTGCGTTGTGAATGACGAGTGTGGAGCCCTTCACAAAATCAATGAACTTATCGGCGATTTCGGCAAACTTCGGCTTGTCCTGCAGGTATTCCGTCGTAATGCCGTGAATGGCGACGGCCTCTTCAGGTACCTCGCGTTCCGGATTGACGAAAATCTGCAGATGATGTTCATCAGTGCTTCGCATCATGCGGCCTTCAATGGCAACGCAGCCGATTTCAATGATGCGGTCGCCGTTTTGGGCGTCCAGGCCCGTCGTTTCCGTATCGAGCGTGATAAGGCGGTTGGGTGAAGCCATGGGAGATCTCCTCCTGAACCAAATGCTGAAGCCGAGTACGAAAAAGCCCGGCACAATTTTTTTGCCGGGCTAGCGTGCTGGAGCGGGCGAAGGGAGTCGAACCCTCGTCATCAGCTTGGGAAGCTGAGGTAATAGCCGTTATACGACGCCCGCGTTTTACAGGATTTTGAAGGAAGTCTGCTCACTCCTCTTCCTGTGAGGGAGGAATTATGCCCCAAAGAGGTCAATTTTGCCAATTGCCAGCATTGCTTCCATCCGAGGCCGATCAGATCTTTGGGCGACAGCGTGGCGAGCGGCGACAAAAGATCATGACGCCAAGCAGTTTATGAAAATAATGACATCTCTGACAGTTTGGGGGCTTCGGCAGATAAAAAATGACGAAGGAGGTCAGTGCGCTATTGCACCAAAAGCGATTCGAAGATGATCTGCAAATTCGACTGCAGTCATCTCGCCTAAGGCAGCGTTGAAGCGGATGTTTTTCAGCTCCAGCATCTCTGTGCGGTCTGGGACGATGGCTCCGGCATGCTCTCGAGGCAAGTTTTTGGTCTTCACACTTGCGAAGAGTGTTTGCAGCCTGGTGCGGGGCAAAGCCCAAGGCACTGGTAAAAGCATTCGATCTCAAAATCTTCGGCAGCGCTTTGCCCTGAGTCTTTGAGAGTCAGCGCGGCGGCGTCCTGCTGCACAGGGGGCCGCGGACAGTTGGCTTAATCGGCATGCTGACACGAAAACAGCGCGAGGATTTCGCGCTGTTTGAGATGATTCCGATGAAAAGGACTTGGAAAGGAGAAAGCACTGGCTCCCGCTAATTTGGGTTAAAGCGGCTCACCATCTTTGCGAAGAATTGCAAGATAGTTCTCATAAGCAAATACTCGACTGCGGTGTTTGCCTGTGGTTTCTTGCAAGATGCCGAGTTCAACAAACCTCAAGATCAATTTGGATGCTGTTGGAAATGACAGTTTAAGTTGTTGTGCAGTTGTTTTAATTTCGATTATTGGTTTGTGTTCGAGATATTCCAAGAAATTCAGCAAGCGCTGCTGGGTGGATTTTCTGGTTGTTGCATTGACAACCGTTTGAGAGTCGTTGTCATGCAAGTCACGCAATTTTTGAATGGAGCTGATCGTATCCGTGAGCGCTGCACTGGCGGCAATCAAGAAAAATTTGATCCATGCTTCGTAGTTTCCGTCTTGTCGTACAGCCATCATGTGAGCGTAATAATCTCCTCGATGGAGCTTCAAAAAATAGGAGATGTACAAGAGGGGAGAAGTGAGTACTTTGGCGTGGATGAGATACAGAAGAATCAGTAATCGTCCAATACGTCCATTGCCGTCCAGGAAAGGATGAATCGTTTCGAATTGATAGTGAATCAATGCGGCGTTGATGAATGGATCGAGTCTCGGTGGTTCCTGATGGAAAAACTTTTCCAAATCAGATAAAGCTTGATGCATGTCCTCAAGATTCGGAGGTACATAGCTAGCTGAGGTTAAGGAGCAGCCTGTTGGACCGATCCAATTTTGAGACGATCTAAATTCCCCCGGATTTTTGTCTCGGCCACGGCTATGGGTAAGTAGCACCTGATGCGTTTCGCGCAAGAGTCTCATGCACAGCGGGAGCCCTTTGGGGTTTGAGTCCTTCATTTGCTCAACAGCAAAGAATATAGCCTCAACATTGTCAATCACTTCAGTGACATCACGGTTCGCGTTCCTATCAATCGTTGGATCGAGAATGTCATCAAGGGTGGCCTGTGTCCCTTCAATTTGTGATGAAAAGAGCGCCTCCCTGCGAACGTACATTGCGAGGAATAAGGATAAGTCGGGAATGGAGGACGCTAGACCGTGTAGGAGACCAATGTCAGCGTAAATTTTGCATAGAAGAGCGGTCATCTCCCTGTCGATTACAACCGGAGGTTCAGGAGGAAGAGGCGTAGGTTGGAAAGAAAAGAACGTTTGAGCCCCGGACAGGTTTGGACGCAACCGGCCTGAGCGTGCGGATCGACAAATCATTGCGAAACCTTTAATAAGGGGATTCATTATTAAAGTTTATGCGATAAATCTTTAATAGTGGAAGAGCTTATTAAAGATTTTGACTTTGCTGACCGTTATGAACCTGCAAGTCGTCAAAAGATCACTCAAAGCCCAGAAACGAAGTAGACACTTCT
>ENA-ORRR01000845-ORRR01000845.1-human-gut-metagenome-genome-assembly--contig:-NODE-845-length-24656-cov-221.061_pt1 | contig 24656 bp, 10 predicted proteins | sample MGYA00242182_ERZ509148 | MGnify/ENA primary metagenome ERZ509148 (study PRJEB26280, sample SAMEA2338674) | human gut metagenome | biome: human gut; feature: human-associated habitat; material: faeces... | reverse complement strand
CAATCCTTATATTGGTCCCATCACCTGCACCTTGCTCCTTCCGCTTCCGGTCTTCACCACCTGCACCTGCGCAGGGATACGTTCCATCATCTCCGCCACATGGGAAATCACCCCTATCTTACGCCCTTGCATCTGCAACCGCTCCAAAGCATCCATCGCAATGCGCAGAGTGTCCATATCCAGCGATCCGAAACCTTCGTCAATAAACAACGATTCCACATTCATCCGGTTGGAGGACAAGGAAGACAAGCCCAATGCCAAGGCGAGAGATACCAAGAAAGATTCCCCGCCCGAAAGGGAATGGACACTACGCACCTCACCCATCATATCAAGATCCACAATCTGCAAGGCCAGCGTATCAGGGATGCGTTGCAGTTCGTAACGGGGGGCAAGGTCTTGCAAATGCCTGTTGGCATAAAGCAAAAGGACATCAAGCGTATAACCTTGGGCTATTTCCTTAAACTTGGCGCCAGTCTGGGAACCGAACAGTTCGTTCAGTTTCGCCCAATTCTCGTAGATAGAGTTTTTTTCCTCCAACTCTTTCTCGATGCCAGCTATGCGTTCCTTACCTTTTATATGGTTCTGTATCGTCACCTCTATTTGGGCCAAACGTCCGGTTTCCATTTCTTTGGCAGCAGTGCAGGCAGTCAATGTTTCAATCAGCGACTCCTTGTTTTCCGTGGTATCCGGTTTCAGAGGAGCTTGCTGATGCTCCTCCCTTTTCTGCCTTCGCTCCGCAAGGACCGCCTGAAGAGTGGTTTCCTTCTCTTTCAGTGTGCCCAACGCTTGTTTCTCAGCCAGTATCCAGCTTTTGTCTTTGGAAAGCAATTGTTCCAACTCGGCATACGTTTCCTTTTGAAGAGTGAGCCACTCGTTTATTTTCAGTTCGTCTTGTTGCAAGACAGCAGTCAGACGGACTAATTCCTTTTCCAACTGTGCGGTCTGTCCTTTGTAAGATTCCGCCTGCACAGTTAAAGAATGATGCAAGTTCATGGCTTTTTCCAGTTGTTGTTCCAGTTCCTTTTGCCGTCTTGCATGGGTTGCAACCACTGTTTCGGTGGATTCACCATTCAGCAGGGAAGACCGCAGACGAGCACGTTCGTTCAATTCTGCCTGCTGTCTTTCTTCTTTTTGTTTCTTTTCTTCGTACAAACCAATGGCATTGGCTTCTTCTTTTTTCAAACTATCTCTTTGGGCTGATTTTGAGGTAAGAGCCTCTTTTATTTCGGTCTGCTCTTGCAAACGGGCATTCCATTGCCTGCCGAATTGCTGGACATAATGTTTCAATGTGCCCTGCTCCAACAAATCTTTCCAATTGGGGATAATGGATACGTATGTTTCTACTTTTTTCAGCGTATCATCAACTTGCGCCACATAATTTTCAATCAATGCGGAAAGACGGGCCATCTCCAGTTGGCGGGCATTCAGCGTGTTTTTCAGTTGTTCCGTTTCTTTAGCAACCTGTTCTTTCGCACGGTTCAGTTCCTCTTCCTGCAAGGATTGGACATTGGTCTGTTCCCTCATCGGATGATGGAAACTCCCGCAGACCGGGCATGGCTTTCCTTCCTCCAACTGCTCACGAAGCAACAGCACCTCTGCCGGCAACAGTCGGTTCAGACGCTCGGCTTCCTGTTGTACCGATTTCAACCGCTGTTCCTCCGCTTCACTCGCTTTCTTTACTTTATCCAGCAGTTGACGGTTCGATACGCTTTGCGCCCTTGCCATTTCCAGATTGGTAAGCAAGCTGGTAATCAGTTCAACGGCAGGAATCAATTGGGAATAAGCGGTATATCGTTCAAACCAGGTTTGCAAGGCGGTTTGCTTCTCCATCAACAAACTTATATCCTTCTCTGTCTTACAAACGGATTGACACAGATTATCTTTAGCCTGCAATGCCAAAGCCGCTTCTTTCTGACTTTCCGCTAATTGCTTTCTATTTTCCACCAACTGCACATCCAATGCTCTGGCTTTATCCAATTGCGGTTCTTGCTGTGACAAATAGGCCTTAAATTCCGCCAGTTCTTTCTGAGCGGCTTCCCAGTGCACGTTCGCGGAAGTCTGTAAAGCCGCATTCTGCCGGATGGCAACCTCTATTTCGCCTAACCGGGAACGACCGGCATCTATCTGCTTCCGGGCGTTACGCTGTTCCATATACACATCGCGGATATCCTGAACCTGCTCTATACGGGCCAACAGTTCATAACGTGGACGGGCGGCTTCTATTTCTTTTCTGATGCCGGAAAGTGATTCTTCCGCCTGTATGCATCCTGTATTCAAGCGTCCTTCTTCTTCCAGCCATTTCAACTTGCCGGACAACGCCTCCTCTTTCTTCTTCGAAACGGACAAGCGGACTTGTAATTCTTCCTTTTCAGCCGAAAGTTGCTGTAATTGCTCATCTGTCAGCAACTCAATGCCTTTGATACGTTCCTGCAATAATTTATATTCACTTTCCGCCCGCTTGGTGCGTTCATAAATAGAAGCAGAGATACGCGAGTAAATTTCCGTTCCGGTCAGTTTTTCCAAGATTTCGGCTTTATCAGGCTGACGAGCCTTCAGGAAGGTAGCAAAATCTCCTTGAGCCAGCAACACAGAGCGGTTGAACTGTTCGAAAGAGAGTCCGATCAGTTCACTGATGCGGGATAATAATTCGGTCTTTGTTCCTTGCTGTTCCACTCCGGAGGTAAGGTTGGTCAACGTCATTTCCACTTTTTGCAAGGAACCGCTAACCTTCCCACGCGAACGTCGCACCGTCCAGCGTGAACGGAACACCTCTCCTGTCAAAGCGACGAAATCCACTTCCGAGTACCCCTCGGCAGTACCCCGGCGAAGGATGGAACGGCTATCGTTCTGTGCAATTCCTCTGTCGGCAACATCCATGACACAGACGTTATTCTCTTTCGCCTTGTTCATACGTGGTGTACAGTCAAACAAAGCCAGACACAAAGCATCCAGCAAGGTTGACTTTCCGGCTCCGGTACTGCCTGTAATGGCGAATATACCTGCCGAGCACAAAGGTTCGACGGTAAAGTCTATCATAAATTCACCCTCTAATGAAGCCAGATTCTTTCCTCTTATCGCTACTATTTTCATACTCCTGCCTCCTTGATTACACTTTCCAGCAATTGTTTCATGGTATCGGGCATCTCCGTCCCTCCATATTTCCGTTTAAAGACATCCAGTGCCATATCCAGCGGACGGATGGTTTGCAACTCCTCGTAGGAAGTGGCGACAATGCCGCTTGCCTTTTTTTGTGGAAGCATAGCGGCGATGCGTGCCAGGCGGACCGCTTTTCCTTTCAACGCTTCCTCTATCTTATACTTATAAGAAGGTTCCGGCTCGGTCATCAAAATCTTTATTTCCAGATAGGGTGACCGCAACGTGACATCCCCATCGGGCAAATCGCCGATGGCTTGCAGCACTTCTTCCAGCGGACGGGCCTGACGAGGAATACTCATCACGCCGGCTAGCGGTTCAAATGCCAATCTCTCTATGCCGGTACCCTCAGCACTTATCGTTATCATGACCACTCCCGAAGCATTGTTCCTCTCAGCAAAAGACATGGGCATAGGAGTTCCGGAATAACGCACATTCTCCCGATGGGACACACGCTGGGAGCGATGCAGATGCCCCAATGCAGTATAGGCGATAGCCTCATCAAAAGCATCGGGGGATACACATTCCAAGCCTCCGATAACGGTACGTTCCGAACGGTCGTCCTCCGAGATTTCCGAGCCGGTGGCTTGCAGATGTCCCATGGCGATAACGGGAAGTCCTTTCTCCTTCACTTCATTGAAAAGCTGCTCATAAAGCAGTTGGACTCCTTTTGAGTAATTTTCAGCCGAAGGATAATCCCCCTGACGCAGATAGGGAACGGCAAGGCAATAGGCGGTCACTTCCCCTTCTGTGTAAAGGGGGACAATGAGGTGTTGCAAGTCTATATCACCTTCCGCATTGCGGCGCACGACACCGCGAACGGTGACATTCATATCCTCCAACAGGGGATTGGGAGCCTCCAGACGGGCTGCCGAGTCATGATTTCCGGCAATGATGATAATTTGCAAAGAAGGGTTCTCGGACGTAACTTCTCTTAGAAAACGATAATACATTCGTTGTGATTCCGCCGAAGGGTTCGGGCTGTCGAATACATCACCTGCTATCAACAATACATCTATTTCATGCTGTCTTATCTGCTGTTTCAGCCATTCTAGAAAATGGAGATGCTCTTCCCGCCGGTCGTATTCATAAAAAGTCTGGCCCAGATGCCAGTCTGCTGTATGGAGAATTTTCATTAGCTGTTCGGTTTGTTTCCTGCAAAAATAGGAAAACTAAATGAAAAAAGGTATTTCTTTTAGGTACAACCTCTAAATGAAAACTATTTTTCATGCAGAAAACAAGCAGACATGCCACCTTTTCGCTATCTTTGCCATACGAGATAAATAATAAGAAGAAAGGAGAACGTCATGAGTACAATCACATTGGAATCAATACAAAACGAACTGATTCGGGAAATCCTGGACATCAAGAATGTAAAGGTGTTGGAGTCTGTAAGGAAGACTCTTGTTCATGCTAAAAAGGAAATGGAATCTGTTTCTACCATGGTGGCAGAGGATGAAGAACCCTACATGACCAAAAGTGAAATAATGGACGGGCTGTCCGAGGCTTGCAAAGACATCAAACTGATGCGTGAAGGAAAGCTGAAAGGCCGTCCCATAGAAGAATTGCTCAATGAACTATAAAATCAAAGTATATCGCCACTTCGAAAAAGAAGTTAAGAAACTTTCCAAGCGATATAAATCATTGAAGCAAGACTTGACAATTTTAGCCGCAGAACTCATGCAGAACCCTGACATGGGTACTGATTTAGGCAATGGCCTACACAAAGTACGCATGAGTATAGCATCAAAAGGAAAAGGGAAAAGAGGTGGAGCAAGAGTGATCACTCTCATCGCCACTCTATCCAAAGAAGAAAAAGAGATTGGCTTACATTTCATTTATGATAAATCAGAGCGTGAGAATATCACTGATAAAGAGTTACAAGCGGTCTTGAAAGACAACGGAATTATCTGAAAAGACGAACCGGTCATGCCAACTGAGGCATGGCCGGTTTGTATATCTATCATCATTCAGTCACCAGCCGCACCTCATAAATATGCGGAGTCACTTTCTCATTTCCTTTACCGATCTTTATCTCCAGTTGCTCATTGGATTGCATAGATGCAGGTACATCAAATATCCCAACCGATACATCCGAAGCCGGTTTACCAGCCAATCGTCCTACTTCCTGCCCGTTTATCCATACTTTTGCATCCTTACGAATCTCGGAACGGAACCGGATACGCACTTTATTGACCTGCTTTCCGTTCGTCTTCATACGATAACTGAACCAACCGGCCGCCTCACGCCAGTGAATCCCTTCATCATCCCCCGTACGGGAATTCTCCATCCGGATGAAATGGTCGCTTTCCGGTTGTTGTTCCCCACAAATCACTTTATCGGCGGTCATACCATCCAATGCGGCACGCTCCTTTTCCTCTTTTGCCAACTGTTCCTGCCTTGCCTGCAACTCCTGTACGGACAGCACAGGCCAATAGACCATATACCGGCACTCATATAAACGGAAAAACGGTTCCACAGTCATACCCTCATAGCGTTCGGGATAAACTCCGGACAATGTAAATGTCAACGGCTTACCTTCCACTTTTTTCAGATGAGAAAGAAGATTGTTCTTATCCCCCACAATGACAGGCATCGTTTGTAAAGACAGACGCGGTCCGGCAGCAATGTGTCCGCCACGACTGTCATCGGCAAACATGCCATCCTGATTTTGCTTGCCCAACCGGGCGGCCAGCACAATCGGTCCGTATAAGATGGAATAGTTGGCAGAACCATCCGGCAGTGCAATGGCACGCAAATGCATCGGCAGTTCCAGCCTTACTTTGTCACCTTTTGACCAAGTACGGTTCAGGCTAACATATCCCTCTTTGACCGTTACGTTCTGCCGTTTACCATTAACAGACAAGCGTAATGCTTCCGGCTTCGTCCATTCGGGAATACGGAAAAGAAGGGTAAATTCTTTCTTTCCCTTTTCCGGAGAAATAACAAGAGTACTCCCCTCCTCATCGGGAAAAGCCGTCTGTTGCTCAATTTGGGTATCTCCCCAGCGCAAGGTAGACGGAATGAAAAGATTGACATACAGATTATTATCCTTGTGTCCATAAATCATTTCACCATAACGGGCATGATTTTCCATCCCCGATCCCACACAACACCAGAAACTGGTCTGAGGCTGCGAATAGACCCTGTAATGACCGGCACGCATCGGGGTAAAATAAACAAATCCGCCTTGCACAGGATCTTGCGTGGAAAGGATATGGTTATAAAGCGCCCGTTCGTAATAATCCATAAAATGAACGTCCGCACTCGTTTCATACAGCATTTTTGTAAGGCGGAGCATATTGTAGGTGTTACAAGTCTCAGGCCCCTGCTCGCTGGTGAGCATACTGCTGAAGTCATCAGCCGGATGAAAATGCTCACGCACACTGTTACCTCCAATAGTGATGCTGCAATGATTTACCACCGTTTCCCAGAAATAGCGGGCAGCTTCGCTCCAGTCCCGGTTGCCTTCCAAATCGGCAATACGTTTGAAACCTATCACTTTCGGTATTTGGGTATTGGCGTGCATACCAGTCAGTTTATCCTCCTGTCTCAACAAAGGCTGCAACACGGTGTGATGAGAAAATTGGTGAGCCAGTTTCAAGTAGCGTTTGTCGCCGGTGATAGCGGCCACATCGGCAAATGTTTCGTTCAACCCTCCATGTTCGCTGCGCAGCATATCCTGTATCTGTTCATCGCTCAACTTGGATACCAGACGAATCATCCAGTCCGTGAGTTTCACCAACATTTCCTTTGCCTCCCGGCTATCGGTCTGAAGAGTTGCATCACGAAGGCCGGCATATATTTTATGAATATTGTAAAGAGGAACCCAGCGGTCGTTCAATCCGAAACCGGACGCGCGAATGTTTCCTTCCTCTATTTCTTTCCACATTTTGCGCCCGTTTGGAACTCCACACAGATAACCGTCACCGGCGGCATCCTGGCAGCGTTTCAGTTCACTTATCATATAATCCAGACGCGCCTTGATCTCCTTATTTCCCGTAGCGGCATACATATAGGAAAGGGCCGATAAATAATGTCCGCCAATATGACCGTCCAGCCCTGTATTTTCCCAATTGGTATAATTTTCGGCTTTAGGGGAAAGACCAGCTTCCTTCAAATAAGGAGCTAACAGACGGTCGGGGTCTATTCCCAGCAGATAACGGATATCCATATCCTCTGCGTGTTTGAAAGGGCTGGCGGTGAGCCGCACATCCCTGACTGGAAAACTTTCTACTTTTGCGGGTAGCTGAGCATGTAAAGCTACAGAAGCTATAGCAAAAACGGAAGTGGATAAAATGGTTTTAAGTAAATTCATAATGTATTTTATCGTTTCTTTATTTATTCTGCTGGATATTCAATATGAACATTCTAAAGTTTCACCTCAATTGCTGTACCGGTATAATTCACCATCTTTCCTCCCTTCAATGGTTTATCGCCTTCTCCTGATCTATGATTTACGAGAACTACTTTGAACTTCCTCTTTTCCAACATTCCGGGATATCTTCCTTCACGGTCGCTGATGTGCAAAGTACGGTTACTATCATCCCAACGGAAAGTGATAGTAGAATAAACTCCCTTTTCATAATTGTAATTATCGTTCTCATCCTCATAAAGAATAAAAGTTGCATTAGCACCCGGATAAACACGAATCTCCAGGTCATCCCAACTTTTTTCTGTGGCATACTGCACCGCAGGTCCCCAAGGAATTATAGAACCGGCACGGATATAAACAGGCATGATATCAATAGGTACTTCACGCTGTATGGTTTGGCCACCAGCCAACTTTGCCCCAGTCCAGAAATCAAACCAGTTACTTCCCTCAGGCAAATATACATCCGTTTTCTCTATTTTCCGCATATTTTTCTGATAACCATTCTGTTTTTTATCCTGCCATGTATAGAGAGAATCAGTTACCGGACGTACTAAAAAACTACGTCCGAACATATACTCCGTATCCATATCAAGTACTTTCTTGTCTTTCGGAAAATCCATCACCAAAGGACGAATAATGCTGCCTGCCTTATTTGTTACTTCCCAAGTAGTACTATATAAATAAGGTAATAAGCGATAACGCAAATGGGTATATTTCTCCAATGCATCATAAGCCCAATCACCTTTATCGCCGAACTGATAGATCTCTACAGCAACAGGACTGGAATTATGAGAACGCATGATAGGTTGGAAAGCTCCCCACTGATACCAACGGACGTGTAACTCATGATAAGCAATATTATTAACATCATTATTATATTTCCAAGCAAAAAATCCTCCCAAGTCAGTGTTCCAGTAAGGAATACCACACAAAGAATAATTCAGGCCAGCTGCCAGTTGCTTGCGCATCACTTCCCAAGTAGAAACGACATCTCCACTCCATGAATGTGAAGCATAACGCTGCTGTCCCAAGAATGAAGAACGGGTAAGTAAGAATACCCGCTTGTCGGAAGTGGTAGCACGCTGGTGCTCATAAACACCTTTATTGGACATCAAAGGAAAAGCATTGTGAACTCTTCGGAAAGAACCTAAATAAGTTTTTGTATCAAAATCTTTATCTTGAATCTCCAGATGATCGGGTTCGGTAGAATCCAACCACCAGCCGTCCATACCTAGATCAAAGATATTCTTTTTCATTTCATTCCAATAAATACTTCTTGCTACAGGATTGAACGGATCGTAAGGTTTCACTCCGGCTTTAGGCGGCCAAGTCTCAAAATGAAGCAAAGCATTCAGACTGTCCATCTTATGATACATCTCTGTCCACGGACCAAAAGAGGCCCATACAGAAATCATGATATGCGCATTCCGCTTGTGTATATAGTCAATCATTTCTTGAGGGCTTTTTATTCTTGGAGTACCATAACGTGCATCCGGATTCTCACCATTCGGAAGATATTTCATGTATTCTTTGTCGCCCATCTTATTAATATAGCGAGGATTCTGGAACTTCATGGAGTTCCAGTTAGAATCACATCCCCAATACTGCCAATCCTGAATGATTCCATCCAAAGGAACTTTCCGATCACGGTATTCATCAACCACTTCGCACAGTTCATCCGGACTCTTATAACGCTCGCGGCACTGCCAGAATCCAAGTGTCCACAGCGGATAAAGAGGAGCCTGCCCGGTCAAATCACGGACTCCGGCTATCACGCCGTCCGCATTGCTACCATAAATGAAATAATAGTCGGCACAATCGCCCACTTCAGAATCGAATGACATTTCTTGCGGATTATCCGTAAACATAGTTGGGGAATAATTGTCCCAATAAAGTCCGTAACCTTTCACTGAATGAATAAAAGGAATACAGATACTCATATTCTTGTTACGAAGAAAAAGTTTTTGATTGCGCTGATTCACTTTTCCAGTCTGTTGTTGCCCCAATCCATAAATCACTTCATCCTTATCTAATAAAAAAGCCTGCCGGACATTGTAAGAAAAAGTACCCGCATCATCAAACGGGGTGAACTGTGTTCCATAATCCTTGTCTTTTAACAACACCCTTCCGGTTGCATCATAGAAATTGATTCCACCTGTAGATGAATTTACCTCTACTTGTAATACATCCGACTTTAAACGAATATACTCTTTATTCATTGCAAACTCCACAAAGGTCTCCTCAGGCTCTTTCATTACTACAAGGCTCTTCTTGTCATACGAACTTCCCTCCGGTGTCTTATAAACCCGGACAATGGATGGAGAATAAAATGCCACTTCAACATCCATACCTTGTACAGTAGTCTTAACTCCTTGCGATATTTTCTGATAGCTCTGTGCCTGGGAAAATAATCCCAGACAGAGGAGCAACAAAATTATTGAAATCTTTTTACTCATAATTCTTTCTAATTTAATGTAGAAAAGAAAAAACAACCTTTTCATCCTTAAAAAAACATCCAATAAATACTATTTAGAATATCCCGGATTCTGTTTCAGATTACTATTGGTCAACAATACTTTATTTGGAATAGGATACAGATTTTTGGTTTCATCACTCTTATCATGAGAGAACCAAGCTTTTGTAGTGAAGATGCCAAAACGAATCATGTCCTGACGGCGGCGTCCTTCCTGACAAAACTCCCAACCAAGCTCATCAAGGAAACGACCATATTTAATATCCGTTCCTCCATCATGTTCTGTCTTATAACTATCTCTCCGACCATAATCATATACACTTCCTCCCATCAGTTCCGCGTCTGTAACTTGCGCTTTTTCAGGTTCATTCTTGAAGGCGCGTTCACGTACCTGAGTCACCAAAGCACCTGCTCCCGATTTGCCCAAACGCATCAATGACTCCGCTTTCATCATCAATACATCCGCATATCGTAACAACGGCCAGTCATTGCTCAAACGGTTGGTTATACCGGTGGCATATTCAAATTTACCCCAACGGAACCCATCATCCACATCCGACTGATCAATAGAGGGGACATCTACCGTATAAATCAATGGTTTTCCATCAATACTACGCTTCAAGATTTCACCGGAATAGGTATATTGCTGACCTTGAATATAGTTATCCTCTAAACGTGCATCATCCTCATCAAAAGAATTAATAAACTGAGGCACTGCGCACACGCCTCCCCAAGGACGTGCAGTCAATTGGTAAGTATCTTGATTCTCAGGTGCTAAAGTGTACATATGAAAATCAAAATCATTCCATCCTGTCACATAAATTTCATCAAACGGCAATGCAAAGATAATTTCTTTAGAATTCTCATTATGCGTTACAAAAACATCCTTCTGATTATTCTCCAATGCATATTCTCCGGACTTCTCGGCATAATTAATCACGATATCACACTCGTCAATACATTTCTGCCATTGAGCAGTACCCGACCAAACTTCAGCATTCAAATACATTTTGGCCAGCAATGTATGAGCCGCCCACTTATTGAAACGTCCATAATAATAACCTCTCGGCGTTTCGGACAACAAATCCATATTCTCCGTTATTTCTTTCACAATAAAGTCAAAGACCTCTTTACGAGTAGACTGTTGCGGCAAAGAAGTATCTTTAAAATCTGTCACAATGGGCACATTACCATACAAATCAATCAAAATATAATAATATGAAGCCCTCAGTACTTTCAATTCGGCAATCAACTTTTCTTTCGTTTCTCCATCCACACTGATCACACCTTCTTCTATCTGAGATAAAATACGGTTACAGGTATTCACACCATTGTACGTACGTTCCCATCCTTGAAGCACACCGTCATCCTCGGTAGTCCAAGTATGCTGATGCCATCTTTTATAGATATAACCGTCTACCCATCCAATACCATCACGGGCAGGAAGAACATCTTGATCCGCACACAATTCCTGTGCACGAACCACTCCGTTCCATTGCAGCAACGTTTCACGCCAAGGTATATAAGCGGCATTTACCAGATAACTGACATCTTCCTCCGTTTTCGGTACGTAATCCTCAGACACTACCTGTCCATAGCTCTCATGCAGTAAATCAGTACAAGCTGTATTTCCCAACAATGCGGCTGTCATCAGTCCCATTGTCCATAATTTTATATTTGTTTTCATCTTCAATTCCTTTTTAGTTCATTAAAATTTCACATTAACGCCGAAAGTAAATGAGCGCACACTCGGATATCTGTCACGTGTATCATACCCCGGAGTCAAACCATCTGTTGATACTTCCGGATCAATACCTTTATATCCGGTTATAGTCAAAGCATTCAATACCGAACCATAAATACGGAGTGACTTTATATATTTACCTACCTGACCGAAGCTATATCCCAAAGTGATATTGTCAATCTTCCAGTAGTCACCATCTTCTACATAATAGCTATTGAATTCCGGTTCCACTTCCGGACTCAACGTATGCTTGCCAAATACCAAGTCATTCACAGACTTCAAACGATTTTCAAAACGGCTGTTTTTTACATTCTCATAATTCATACGTCCACCATTGATTATCTGGAAACCAAACGCGCCACGCATCGTCACATTCAAGTCGAAGTTTTTATAACGAAGAGTATTGTTCCATCCCGCATACCATTTAGGAAGACCGTTACCAATAACATGCTTATCTTCGGGAGCATGAGTAAAATCTTTATAGTTCACCAACTCACCATTCCTGTCTTCGTAGATCCAACGACCTTCACTGTCCACATCTACTACTTTAAAGCCATAAAAATTACCGATGCTTTCACCTACCTGTACTCTGTGAGAATCGGCTACCTGACCGGAGTATTCCACTGTACCCGTATTAAAATAGTCATAATCCGACTTAAAGATGCTGCCAGACAAACTGATTAGCTTATTAGAGTTCAAAGAGAATGTTCCGGTAGTGCTCCATTCAAAATCTTTATTCTGAACAGGAACCACAGTTACCAACACTTCCACACCACGGTTTCTCATTGTACCCCCATTGGCCATCGTCTTATTATACAAGTTCGGAGGAGTCGGTACTCCATATTCGTATATCAAGCCATCCACATCACGGTTATAATAATCAATAGAACCGGACAAACGGCCACCCCATGAAACGAAGTCCAAACCAATATTGGTTTCTTTCTTTTCCTCCCATTTCAAATCAGGATTCGGATTGGATGCCGGAACAATGGTCTGTACCCAATTCCCATTTACAAAAGCATACGAGCCGTATTTCAACATAGCCACCCCCAGGAAAGGATCTTTAGGCTGTGAACCCGTCACACCATATCCCACACGAAGTTTCAAATCATCAAATATCTTCTGATTCTTCATAAATGCTTCTTCGGTAATTCTCCATCCTACAGATATAGATGGGAAAAGCCCCCATGCATTATCAGTACCCCATAACTGGCTGGCTCCTTCATAACGAAGAGCTCCCATCAACAAATAACGATTCTTGAACGAATAGGTAGCCCGCCCAAAAAAACCGATCAAATTTGTAGGAGTTTTCTTTGAGCCGATATTCGCTTTACCGTCTTTCAAAGCAGAACCAATGCCAATATTATGCCATCCGCCAAAATAATCATCCTGAAAACCATAGTTATCAATCCAAAGCTCTTCAAAGTCTGTTTCATTGTAGCTATAACCACCCAAGACACTAAATTTATGCGCACCGATTTCTTTGTTATATTGTGCAGTAAGTTCCATCAACTTCTCCATCTTGGTATAAGCACCTACCGAAGACCAACCAGCCAATCCATCACGCAAAGCAGAAATATGGTTCAAAGTTTCACCGTAGCCACGGTTCATATTGTCACGAATATAAGAGAATACGGCAGAAAGAGTCAAATCTTTGATAGGATTATAAACAATATTTCCATTGTAACGCAACTGCGTCTTTTTTACATTTCCTTCAGCCTCATACAACAAAGCCAACGGATTCTCGTATTCGAATTTGCTCACATTCTCATTCCATGTACCATCCTCATTTCTTACCGGATCAGTCGGGTTTCTACGAGTTGCCTGGCCATATACCCAACCTCTGAAACTACCCCCACTAGTTGTAGATTCCATCTGGTTTTTCTTACCAAACAAACCGAATTTCAACTTCAACTTATCATCAAACATACGGTGGGTTACCTCAATACGTCCTTGAAAACTTTCGAAATCCGATTTTTTCATGATCCCTTGACGAGAGGCATAGTTCAAGTTGGCAATATAATTAGTCTTTGAATTGCCACCCATCAATGACAAGTTATGAACATGGCTAACCGGTGTACGGCTAATCTCATCAATCCAATCCGTATCAGCCCCATGGTCCTGGTCAGGATAAAGGGTACGGAACTCATCTGCATTCAGCATATCCAACTTTTTGGCTATAAGAGAAGTACTGACGTAGCCATTATACTCCACCTGGTTAATATCCACTCCTTTAGCCTGTTTGGTAGTAATTAAAATCACACCATTCGTACCGCGCGTACCATAAATAGCGGCAGCAGAACCATCCTTCAGCACGTCCACGCTCTCCACATCTTCGGGAGCCACTGTACCGAGTTCTCCCGGAATTCCGTCAATCAATACCAAAGGAGCTGTATTAGCTCCACCAATGGTATTTGTACCACGAAGACGTATCTGAGTACTTCCCGTCGGGTCACCGTTAGGATTGGTAATGGCCAGACCGGCTACTTTTCCTTGAATCAGCTGTCCCACATCTTTCACGGCTCCTTTTACAAAGTTGTCGGCTTTCACACTAGCTACAGAACTGGTCACATCACCTTTACGCTGTGTACCGTAACCAATCACCACCACTTCATCCAAGGTTTTGGTATCCTCCTTTAAAACAATCTCTAATGAATTCTTTCCTGCTGTCGGGACTTCCTGAGTGACATAGCCAATATAAGAAATAACCAACACACTCTTTGCCGGAACATCCAACATAAAGTTTCCATCAAAATCGGTAATGGTTCCCATGGTATTATTGCCTTTTACAACAACACTGGCTCCTATGACAGGCTCGCCGGAAGAATCTTTCACCTTACCCGTCACTTTTTGCTGGGCTAAGGCCGTTAATGAAAAGCTTAACAGAGTAAGCAACAAAAACAAATGTTTCATTCTATATTAAATTTAAAGTTATACATACCTTTACTGCGGGAATGAATGAAGAAGATGTGTTTTTCTCCCCGTAAAAGGTTGTGGCAAAAGAATGAAATAGGAAATAGAAATACAGGTGAAGAACCATGCTAACAGGGGATACAAATAGCTCTAGCTATAACTTGACGCATTTGTACCCCCTATTTGCAACAATTAAAGGACAGGAAGATGTTTATTCTTCGTGTTGTGATTTCTGGAACTCACTGGGAGTCATTCCAAATTCCTCCTTAAAGCAAGTGGTGAAATACTTCCGATTAAAATACCCCAACGTAGCGGCAACCTCTGTTACACTTTTGTCTTTATCTTCCAACATGTGTCTGGCATGCTTCATCTTGATGTTCCGGATAAAATCCAATGGAGTTCGGCCTGTTATGGCTTTCAATTTACGGGTCAAAGTAGAACGGGACATATTCATGGCATCAGCTAGAGCTGTCACATCAAAATCAGGCTCAGTAAGGTTATCTTCCACGGCTTTTACCGCTTTCTCCAATAGAAGTTTGTCCAGTTGTACAAACTCAGGTTCAGGCAAATTCACCTTACTATCCAAATAAATACGCATTTTAATCATCTCCTTGCTGTCCGCCCACATTTCATTATTCTTACGGTCCACGCGTTTCAGATAAAGATACAGACTATAACCGGATACACCCATCACTATCAATACATAGAACAAATACGCCCACCAAGTTTCATAAAAAGCAGGAAGGCGTCGGATAGTCAGTTCAGTTACCTCTTTACTCCAAAGACCATTTTCATCCGTCGCTTTCACCTGAAAAGTATAAGTGCCCTTACTCAGATGATTATAAAAAGCCGAGTTTTTTCCACCTTCCACATATACCCACGCTTTGTCCACTCCTATCAACCGATAAGCATAGCGTATTTTTGAAGCATAACGGTGGTTAAGAGAAGAAAAACTAATTTCCAAATTCTGATCATCGGGATGCAATTCTATCCGGTTAATGGAATTGCTACTCTTTCTATCTCCGAATATCAATGATTCTCCTTGCAACTTTATATCAGTTATCTTGGTCTTCACTGCACTAGCCTTTCTTTCCAACCCGTTTGATGGAGTAACCATGCAAATACCCGGAATGCCGCCCCAATAAATATTGCCATCTTTTGCTTGACAAACAGCAGTGGGAAGAAAGCGATGCAACAAGATAGAACCATCCGTGGTAAGATAGGTGCGGAACGAACCGTTACGAGGATTAAATTCTATCAGTTTCTGGTTTGTATCAATCCAAATATGATTATATGCATCAGCCACTATTTGATTCACCTGATTACCGTTCATACCGCAAGCCTCATTATAACTGACCAACTTATTCTCTGAAGGATCATAAGAATAGACTCCTCCGTCACAAGTTCCCAACCACAAAATCCAATCGGGAGCAATAGACAGACAAGAGAAATTCTTGTCCAATTTGAAAGAACGAAGTTTTTCATCCGCCGTTGTCTGAAACAAACCGTTGTCTTGAGTACAAATCCATATCAACCCTTCCTTATTCTCCACGATTCCCATCACATGCCCCACATCGGGATAAACCTGTTTAATTCTTTTCTGACGGACATCATAACTGCAAAGTCCTTTGTTCAAGCCTATCCACAAGATTCCGTGCGAGTCTTCATACAATTTGGTCACCGTAGCGTTCGATTCCACCTGCCCGTTCAAATCAATAAGATCCACCAGATACATCTCCATACCCTTACGGATCATACCATAAACCAATCTATTCAAATCTTTTGCCACCCAAATACCGTTATTAATACGTGCTCGAGTCATCTCTCGTCCGTTATCCAAAGACAACGAAACAAGCTCGGGAAAATCCGAATAGATTTTCACTTTATCCTGCTTCAAGTCATATAACACCAACCCGGTTCTTTCTTGCATCATCCACATCATACCGTCTCCGTCATCACACAAAGCCATTACAGCCGGACTGCGGTTTACTCTGTCCGCCAAAGCGGGCAAGGCATAATCCTTGGTCATATTATCCATCAGATGTACAATGAAACTAGGACGGTCAAAGGCCGACACCCATAGACATCCCCTCCCTTTCAGAACTTCTACCAACATATGATTAACAGGCAGAAGCCCTGTCTGGAATTTCAATTGTTTTAACGTCTTATCCGGTTGTATTTGTAAGGACATGAAATCGTGCCCGGTGGTTAACCAGATATACCCCAGTTTATCATCCTGTACCAGACTAAGGATGACCCCATCCTCCTCACCGGCAGCATTGACCGGTATTTCAGAATATACAAACATAGAATCTTCAGGAGCCGAAGGGTCAAAACGCACCACACCATCCCCCCAGGTTGCCAACCAGAAGTATTCCTGTTCATTATCCTGAACCATCACCGTAGGATTTTGTCTTCTCATCTTATCAGGATAAGGAACGAACTCGTCTTTTTCTTTGTCCAAATGATATACCCGGCCATTCCACACAGAAATAATAATCTCATGGTTGCGGCTCTCACAAAATCCGGAAATAGTAGTTCTTCCGTACTTATTCCGGAGGGGATACTCTTTGACCAACTGTCCGTTGATGTCATATTTGGCCAATATAGAACGATAGCTCAGCCACATATAGCCGTCACTGGTAGCATATAGATACATCACCGGAATATTCTTCAAACGCTCCCGGTCCATAGGATGTACACTGTAGTCCGATTTATCAAGAATATACACCCCTTTGTCTGTACCGAACCATATATTCCCCTTCTTATCCTCAGCGATACACTCCACCAAATTGTCCTCTAATAATCCCGGAGTTTCAATGTCCGAACGAAACACTTTCACATGATAACCGTCATCACGACATAATCCGTTCACCGTGCCATACCACATATATCCTTCGCTGTCTCTGAATACGCGATGAATGGCATTTACCGGCAGCTGGTCAATGGTAGGGATATCTGTAATAGTTATGTTCTGAGAACACACCAAGAAGGAGAGAAAAGATAGTATAAAGGTCAATATATATTTCATTGTGCTTTCGGTTAGAATCATAGACTGCCACAAAGTTATAAAAAAGAAACCGGATACTCTAGCAAATTTTAAAATTTGCTAAAGTATCCGATAATTGCTCCACTCGCAGGTTTCCTTCTTTTGAAGCTTCCTCCTTACATCTGTGTCTTTAATTCTTTTCGGTAGCTTCTTCAGCAGTCTGTGTTTCCACCCCTACGGGAAAAGTATATCAATAACCGAAACCGGTTGCTTTTACATACACCTTATAATCTTTAATCATGCCGGGAGCTCCCTGTTCCGCACGTGGCAGAATACGGAAACCGGTCACGTTATATTCTTTGCCGAGATCTATCACCACCTGATGAGGATAAGCCGTATTATCTACCGTCTGCCAGAAAGTACTTTCTTGCAGGTCATAAATCTTGTCGGCTGTGCGGTTACCGCTACGGGTTTCCTCGCTGTCGGCATAAACAATCTTCCAGTTTTCACGAGAGATTTTCTGTCCTTTCTCATCCAACACATCAAACTCCGCAATGGCGGCAATGTTGGTATTATCAAAAGAAGACAGCCCTTCCAGACAGAAGTAACGTCCTTTCGTAACAGGAACTTTCACTTCTTGCCAACCGTTACCTGGTTTGAAAGTACCGGCAGATACCGGTGTTTCCTTCTCCAGTTTGATGGTCTGCCCCTGTTTACGATGCGTTTCAGGAACAGCCACACGAAGCATATCCAGGATAGGTTTGTTCAATCCGACAATGGTTGCCTCTTTCGGGCCTTTCAAGTCAAGAACGATGATTTCATTCACTCCTTTTTTCAGCCAACAACCCGGCATGAACAGGGTTTGTTGAGGACCGATTTCCCAGAAACGTCCCATGGCATGACCGTTCACCCATACCATACCTTTTCCCCAAGACTCCATGTTCAGGAATGTATCAGCCACCTTATCCAAGGTAAAAGTAGCGCGATAGTAGGCCGGAACACTTTCATCATTTTTCTCTATGCCACAGGCGGCAGACGAGTTCATATCCTGAAAGTTCCGGGAAGATACAAATTCATAATCTACGGGAAGATTATAAACAGTCCAGCCTTTCAACGTTTCAGCATTCTTACCGTTCACCAGTTCCACTTTCTCGGTAATTCCCTTGCGGTCGTGAATGGACTTGTCAAAGTTCACACGCCCCATGGCTTCCACCAATAAATCAAGCTGTGTACCGGCTTTTAATGCAGGCAGTGTAAGTTCCTGTTCTCCACCACGGCGATCCAGACGCCCCAACAGTTTCCCGTCGGCAAAAACCTGTGTCCAGTCATGCTGTTCGGTGATTTTCAGAACGGTTCCCGCTTTCACATCTTCCGGCAAATGGGTACGGTACAGGATACTTCCCCAGCCTTGGTCAAATTTCTCCATCGGCTGGATTTCCTCTGTCTGCTTCGGTTCGGACAGATTGTCAACCAACGGAGCTATTTGAGTGAATTTAATGGCAGGGATTTCCATAACCGGTAAAGCTTCAGGAACTTCAGGCAATGTCTGTCCTTCGTCCAAGTAGTCCTTCAACATATCACGTAAAGCAAAATACTTGTCGGTGGTCCAGCCTGCTTCGCTGATAGGAGCGTCATAGTCATAGCTGCTGCACATAGCCGAGTAAGCCGGATTATTGGCACCACCCCACCAGCCAAAGGTCGTTCCTCCGTGGGTCATGTACAAACTGAAAGAAATACCTTTGTCCATCATCTCTTTCAGGCCATCCACCATGATTTGTCCGTCACGGGTTTCGTGCTTGCGCCCCCAGTGATCAAACCATCCGCTCCAGAACTCGCTGCACATCAACGGAGCGTCGGGACGTACTTCTTTCAGTTTGGCAAACTGCTTGTCGATATCAGCTCCCGTACCAAAATTTATAGTCCAAAGCAAATCATCCAAACCATTATTCAGGAAATTAGAACTCCAGTCACATTGGAACAAAGGCACTTCAGTAAAGCCTGCGGCACGTACCGTATCACGGATGGCAGACACATAGGGCTTGTCCGTGCCATACGAACCATATTCGTTTTCCACCTGCACCATGATGATGTTACCACCACGGGTAATCTGCAAATCCTGCAACTGCTTGCCCACTTCATGCATAAAGGCTCCCACGTGCTGCATATAGAAAGGATCGAGAGTACGAAGCTGCACGCTGTCGTTCTTCAGCAGCCACCAAGGCAGCCCACCCATTTCCCATTCCGCACATACATACGGACCGGGACGCACAATGACGTACATACCATGCTTCTGAGCCAATTTACAGAAAGCTGCAATATCTTTATTACCTGTAAAATCATACTTACCGGGAGTTTCCTCATGCAAATTCCAAAAGACATACAGACAAAGCGTATTCATGCCCAATGCTTTACACATTTCAATACGATGTTCCCAGTATTCACGGGGAATACGCGGATAATGCACCTCTGCCGCTTTGACCACGAACGGTTTCCCATTCAGCAGAAAGGTATTCTTACCCGCTTCGAATGTCCCGGGCTTATTGCCGGCACATCCTGCCAGCAGCAGGACCGCCAGCAACAAAGTCAGTAATTTCTTCATGTTTATTTATCTATTGTTATTTTTCATTCTTGTTTATCCGGATTACCGTAAATGAATAAGCCGGCAATTCATACCCGAATTTCTCGCTTACCTCCATTGTACCGGATACAGGACGAACCTGTTGGTCTGTCGGTTTTCCTGCCAAAACCGTCTTTACGGCAGTGGTGTTCATTCCTTCCAAAGACGGGAGCTCCACTTGCGCATTCACCGCTACCGGCAGCAGATTCACCAGTTTCACGATCATATCTCCTGTCTTTCCGTCGCGGACTACCGACACACCTATCCGTTTCTTCACCGCATCTTGTGCATTATCCAAAGTCACGGAAGAAGCGATGTATTCACTGCCCGCATTTTGTCCGTACATCTGCTGCGCATAGTAACCTACGGTGGGTTTTACCTCCGTATTATTGAAATAAATCAAATCCGGATTCCACTGGGTATGTCCCTCCTTAGCCAGTAACGGAGCGTAAGAAGTCATGGTCACCACATCGGCATTACGCTCCACGGAAGTCAGGTACAAGGCCTCGGCCAAAGCTGTTTCTATATTGTTGGGACGTCCCGGCAAATGAGCCGCATACTCTCCCAAATACACTTTCGCCTTGTTACGGTCATAACGGTCATAGAAATCCTGATTGTTGATAAACCATCCCGGGGTGTTATAATAATGTTCATCCACCATCGGAATACCCATCTTAGTGGCGAATTTCCAGCCTTCCTCATAATCACTGCCCTCATAGAACGGGCCTACCGTTCCGATAACGGTCACTTCGGGATATTTCCTCCTTCACCGCATTGAAAATCATGGTGAAACGTTCTTCAAAGATATCGGTAATCAAATCCTCGTTACCAATACCGATGTACTTCAGATTGAAAGGTTTGGGATGTCCGGCTTGCGCACGCTTCTTTCCCCACACGGTCTTCTTCGCATCTCCATTCGCATATTCTATCAAATCCAGTACATCCTGCACGTACTGCGGCATTTCCTCCATCGGGATTCCGCCTTGCTGACCGCCGCAACCCAGTTCGCCTACCGAGTGATGACTGCAAGTACCCGAATTCTGACAAGGCACTCCGGCTGCCACTACAGGAACAGGTTCGGCCCCCATATCCTCGCAGAACAAAAAATATTCATGATATCCCAGACCGCGGGTCTGATGATACCCCCACAAATTGCGCAGAGGCTTGCGTTCCTCCAACGCTCCTATAGAGCCTTTCCAATCATAAATATTGTCCACACCATCTCCGTGAGCCACACATCCGCCGGGGAAACGGACAAAACGGGGATGAAGGTCCGCCAAAGTCTGTGCCAAATCGGCGCGCAGCCCGTTCTTCCTGCCTTTAAATGTATTCTGTGGGAAAAGAGAAACCATATCCAAGGCATACTTCCCAGCCATCTGCGGACAAACGGACAACACGGCATCCGCAGCATCCGCCGTTGCCGTCAGTACAGCCTTTTGTTTTTTCCACTCTGTAGATGAAACCCGAATAGCAGCCTGCGCAATTTCCTTGCCATCTTTGGTAGTCAGCCTCACAAGCACTTTTCCACCTTTCGTATCATCCAGCACTTTGGAAAACACAGAGAAGTCATACTTCTCACCTTTTTTCACGGCAATACCGTCAAAACCGTTATTCACCAAGGCAGCACCCGGGCGGTGTACCTCTAACACTGCATAGTGAGCATTGTTAGCATGGATGGGACTGTCCTCACTGACAGACAGTTCCGCATCAGTACCCTGTATACTCCACGCATACGTGCTGTTCCAGTTCTTATCTCTTGCACCGTCTTTGGCAGAATATTCAAAATCACGGTTCTGAACCAGCTCCGCATAAAGTCCACCATCGGCTCCATAATTGATATCCTCAAAGAAAATACCTATCAGATACTCGCTAATGGGCTTCACCCGTCCGGTATCCACCCGGATGGTGGCAGCGACCGGTTTCAGTCCGGCAAAGCGGACGGCATCCTGTTCGGTACGCTCATTATTCTGTATATCGCGGAATTTCTTATGCTCAGCAAAACGAATCAACTGTTCTATATCCGCATAAGGTACTTTCTGCATATAACCGTTCAAGGTATCTTTATCAAGGACAATCTGCCGGGCAGTGACCAGTCGGGGCACGGCAGGCTTCTCCGCATTGACATATTGTTGGGGAGCCCACTTCAACAAGTCGGAAGAATGGGAAGTACCCCATACTTTTCCGCTGGGGGTAAGCTGCCACCGGCAATACCAACGTCCATCTTCCGCTTTTTCCAGAAGAGGTTTAATCATTCTCTTTTCCGCCCCCCAACGCCCGAAATCACATTTCAGATAGGCAAAGCCGTCGGATACACTCAGCCACTTGTCGCCATCGGGGCTCCATGCGAATTTCAGTCCGCTGCGTCCCTCGTCTTCCGGATGGGCGTAAGAGAAGATGTAGACCGAATCGGGCTCATTATATACTTTTTCCACGGCAGCACAGACGGATTGGCCTGCTGCCAATGAGGCGATTGCCAGAGATAATAAGGTCTTTTTCATGGTATATGCTTTATTGTCATGTTTCTTTTATAACGTGGGAACAACCTTCCTGATGGTTCCGTCCGGATTAAATTCCATACGGTCTATACATACTTCACGATGCACGCCAGGACCCTTCTCACGATCTATAAAGTTCTTATTAATACGATGATATACAATGTACCACTCATCCGTACCCGGAATTTGTAGGACTGCATTGTGCGCAGGTCCATAGATTTCCTTTGCAGGATCCTGGAATCAGTACCACCGGTTTCTTAGCAACCTTTATAGGACCTAGCGGAGATTTCGACGTACCGTATGCCACATGATAGTTGGGCGAACCAGTATCATCCACCGACCACATAAAGTAGTAAAGACCATTACGATAGAACACATATGCCGCTTCACGGAAAGCGTAATCTTTCAGACTTCCTCCTTTCGGTGTCAATACGGTCAAGGTATTCTTTTTGATGGAAACCATATCCTCATTCAGTTCGGCGCCCGCCATATAACCATTGCCCCAGTACAGATAGGATTTTCCCGAAACCGGATCGGTAAACACATCCACATCAATCTGCTGTCCGTGGCCCACGGGAGATTCAGTAATAATGGGATGTCCCAAGTCTTTGAACGGACCAATGGGTGAATCGGCTACCGCCACCCCAATCTGCTTGCCGCCTCCGGCTACAGGATTACCACTGAAATAGAAGAAATATTTATACTTTCCATCCACCATTTTCTCTTCAATGCACGGAGCCCATGCGTTTCCATCTGCCCATGCCACCTGATCGGATTTCAAATCAAGCATCACCCCTTCATCTTTCCAGTCCTTCAGATTATCCGAAGAGAAGACACTGAAATACCATCCGCCCCATCCGGGCTGTCCGTCGGTGGTGGAATAGATATAATATTTTTTAGTCTGATGAGAATACAATATCTCGGGGTCAGCATGGAAACCTTGCAGCACGGGATTGTTGGGAATCGTCATATTGCCCATTTCCTTTGAAGGCCATTTGTCGGTGATGCGCTTCAACTCGGCACGGGTAATGGGGATGATAGTTCCGTGACGCGGATGAAAATTCATCTTCACCTCACTGTCTATCACTTTAAAGTTTTTCAAATCGGTCGTTTCAGTAAACTGGTATTTACCTTTCATATAGACATCATACATCAAGATGTATTTATTCTGACCTATCAGTTTGAAAGTTCCCGCACCTTCCACCGCTTCCGGGGTCTGCTGCTTGTAGTCGGGTTCTTCCTCCCATTGTCCCGAAGTCAGTGAACGGGTAGTTGCTACCCGGATGCCGTTTCCATGTCCTTCGGTTTTATAAAACAGGTGGTAGATTCCATCTTTATATACGATATCACCGTCTATGCAAGATTTCTTGTTTTCAGGGATGAAAAGCGGTTTCGGTTCACCTTCCAGGTCGGTAAATTCTTTATTGGCATAAGCATAATAAATCACATCTGCCCCATCACCATATTTCATTGACCAATAAACCAAGTATTTTCCGGCTTCCGCATCGAAGATAGTCTGAGGAGCCCATACCCGTTTCAGTTTTTCCTGGCCGGCATAACGTTTCTGCATATTGATGACAGAATGGTTCCAGTTCACCAAGTCTGTAGATTTCAGCAACACCATGGCACGATTGGAGTCCCATCCATTGTCAGAAACCATATCGGTAACCACCATATAGAATGTCTTTCCGTCTTCGCAACGCAGGATATGCGGGTCGCGCACGCCACCGGTAGAACTGATGATTTTGGAATCAATGACAGGTTTGTTGTCATTCAGTGCCCAATAGGTATATCCGTCCGTACTTACCGCATAGCATACGGCTTCCTCGCTGATGTGGTTACCTGTAAAATAGGTAAAGAGATAAGCTATGTAATCTTTTTCGGCTACATTGTTTTG
>ENA-ORRR01000844-ORRR01000844.1-human-gut-metagenome-genome-assembly--contig:-NODE-844-length-24762-cov-3.07476_pt1 | contig 24762 bp, 20 predicted proteins | sample MGYA00242182_ERZ509148 | MGnify/ENA primary metagenome ERZ509148 (study PRJEB26280, sample SAMEA2338674) | human gut metagenome | biome: human gut; feature: human-associated habitat; material: faeces... | reverse complement strand
AGGTGAGGACTGTCTTGATAATGATTATCCACAGGCACTCAGTGTACTGGCTGGAAAATATGAAGATGTTAATTATAAAGTTAATCCAGAGAATGGTCAGCTTGTTTCTAACAGACCAGTCGTTACCGTTATTGCTAAGAGCGAAAAAGCAAATACGGTTACTGCAAGTATTAAATCTGACAAGGCCGGTACATATTACTATAAATGTGTAGCAAAAAATACCGAAGCTCCGACCATTGGTGAAGCTATCAAAGGTGAAAAAGTTGAAGCCGAAAAAGCAGTTTCTCTGAATCTTACTGATGTTAAAGACACGTCCATTGATCTTTATGTATGGGTAATAGCAGATGACGGATCTGTCGGTGAAGCTGAAAAACAGACGATTGATGTGACACAGCAGAAGCCAGACGATCCGAAACCAGCAGCACCAAAGGTTAAAAAAATCAGTGCAGAAAGTAAAACTGCAACAACTGCAGAAGTAGTTCTTCAGTCCGATAAGAGCGGTACATGCTATTATAAATGGGTGGCAAAGGGAGCTAAAAAACCTTCCATTACAACTAAAGACAGCAAGATTGCGGTCGCCGCAAAAAAAGATTGTAAGATTGATCTGAAAAATTTGGAAGGTGATGCGATTGATTTCTATGTGCAGGTAGTAGCAAAAGATGGATCAAAGACAGCAGTGACCAAGATTGCAACTGTTACTTTGAAAAAAGAAACAGTTAAAACCCCTGCGGAGATTTCCAACGTAAGTTATAAATGGAAGAGCCATACATCTGCTACTGTAACTATGCGTTCTGATAAAGCTGGTGTGTATTATTATAAATGCGTAAATCGTGGTTCCAAAGCTCCGACAGTTGATAAAATGAGCAAGGGAACAAAGGTTTCTGCAAATAAGGATTTCATGATCAGTTTGAAAGATTTGGATGCAAACAATGCAATTGATGTTTATGTTAGCATCAAAGGAACTGATGGAACCGTAAGTACACCAAAGAAGATTGCATTAGATGAAGCTAAGCGTCCGGCAAATGTTAAATGGATTGCATTTAAATGGACCAGTCATACATCTGCAATGGCTAAATTTGTAACTTCTAAATCAGGTAAGCTGTATTATGCATGGGTAACTCGGGATGAAGCTGGGAATTCAGATATACCAGATATCTATAATTCCGGGAATTCTATAGAAACTGGAGCAGATAGAGAAATTTCAATTTATCTTAATGATCTTGATCCAGATAAGGCCATTGACCTTTATGTTCGTTTTAAAGATAATAATGGAATAGAGACAGTTCCGTTGAAGTTAAATCTTACAGAAGAGGGTCGTCCTGCAGAAGGCCATAATCCTAAATCTTATAAAGTTTCTGAGAGTAGGGTATATGATTTAGATAATCCGTTAGAATTTTATCCAAATACATTTTATGAATTTAGGGTAGTTGGTGCAGGAACAGATAATGATAATCCGGGAGAACAGGATGTTAAATGGGTTCCTCTCTATTGGAGTACATCTGCTAATCCTAGTGATAGTCAGAAACATAGTGCATGGAAGATTGGTTCCGGCAAGGGAATCAACAAAGACGCTACATACAACCTGTACGTATTCTTCCAGAAATATATCTACACCGGTGGTCAGTGGCAGGAGACAGACACCATTGAATCCGCAGTATATCAGTTTAGGTCTGCAAAACTGACACCTACCGGAACTCCGGGAGCAGACGGTACATACGGTACCGGCGGCCAGACAGGTTCTGATCCGGATGCAACCATAACAGGAGAGGCATCTGCAACATCCTCCAACGGAGGCAACGGAACCAGATCTAAGAATGCAGTATCAACAGCCGATAACTCACCGATCGGAACCATGTCCGCACTGGCAGTGGCATCCCTTCTTGCAGGTGGATATGTGATCGTGAGAAGAAGAAAAAAGGACATCTAAACGCACAATAGCCAAAATAGCATAACAAATAAAAAAATCACCGGTTTTCCGAAAGAACAGGAAAGCCGGTGATTTTTTGTAAAAATAAATTTACAGATTTTTTTTCTTATAGATAAACCAGGAAGCTGCAATGCTGAATGCAATTAGATAGACTGTCAGGATCAGGACACTGAGGTAATTGACTCCACCGCCGGAAGCAATGGTACGGATCAGATGACTGGTCTGTGACAGTGGAAGAGCAGCTACAAAATTCCCAAGAAAGCCCGGGATCTTCTCTGTAGAGAAGAAGGTGTTGCACAAAAAAGCCATTGGCATAATGATATAGTTGGAAAAACGAGGTACATCCGCATGGTTTTTGGCAAGGAAAGAAACCACAACACCGATGGCTGAAAATACAGCACCGTTGAGGAACATCACCAGCAATGACCATCCGTTGAACACAAGACCGGTTCCGATCGGCATGGTCAGAAGAAGGATGATTCCTCCTGCATAAAGCCCGCGGAGACTGCCTCCGATGATCTGTCCGGCAATAAACTGCCACAGAGGTGTCGGAGATATCATAACCTGGTCAAAGGCTTTCTCATAAAGACGCTGCACATTCAGATTCTGTGCGATAGCATTAAAGCTTCCGTTCATTGTAGTCAGTGAAACCACACCAGGGATCAGGAAATTCAGATAAGGCTCTCCGTGTGAGGAGGTCTGGATCCCCATTCCAAAAACGATCAGATACATCAGCGGCGCGATCATGGCCGCCAGCGTGATCTTATAGAAATCCCTTCGGAACTCCACCCATTTTTCCCATAAAATAGTAAGTATTCCCATGATAATTCATCGTCCATTCTGTTAAATTATAAGATAACTGTGGCTGACGCCGGCTTATCGCTGCATCAGATGCCTGCCTGCGCGCTCCACAAAAACATCCTCCAGAGTTGTCTCACGAAGGGTGCACTGTCCGTCCAGAGAGGACAGAAAAGAGATGGCCTCTTCCCGACTGTGGAAGTAGTGGCTTTTTGCCCCTTCCGGTGTTTCCTGATCTACGGTGTATTTGCCCAGGCCGTCGATCAGGCCCGATGGAGTATTGATCTCCTCCAGCTTTCCGTGATCCATAAGTGCTACCCGGTTGCAGAGAGACTGTGCCTCTTCCATATAGTGGGTTGTCAGAAGAATGGTCAGATTTTTTCCGTTCAGCTGACGGAGAAGATTCCACATCTGTCGTCTGGATAGCGCGTCCATGCCTGCAGTGGGCTCGTCCAGAAGAAGGATCTCCGGACTTGTGAGAAGTGCCCGGCATACCATAAGCTTTCGTTTCATACCACCGGAAAGCTTCCTTACAGTCCGCTTGCGGAAGGGAAGAAGTCCACAGAAATCCAAAAGCTCTTCAGTTTTCCGTTTGATCTCTTTTCGTGGCATGAAATAAAGACGGCCCTGATATTCCATGATCTCGTCCATGTTCATATCCTGGCGCATGGAATATTCCTGCGTGATCACGCTGATCTTGCGCTTCAGATCCGGTCGGTTGCGTCCAAGTGTCTGCCCGTCAATGAGGATTTCGCCCTCTGTGGGCAGGAGCAGAGTGGAAAGCAGACTGATCGTGGTGGTCTTTCCGGCACCGTTGGGTCCCAGCAGACCGAAAAATTCGCCGGTTTCTATGCGAAGATCCAGAGAATCCACAGCAGTAAAACTGTCGAATTTTTTTGTGAGATTTTTTGTTTCGATCATCTCTGTTCATTTCCTTTCGTTTGTATGCAAATTTCACTCTATTATACTGGAAAAGAAGAGACATTTCAACAATTCTGAGATGTTCTTTACAGAAAAGGGGCGTTGTGCTATAGTGATACGAAGGAAAAATAAAAAACGGAGAGAAAACCATGAAACACAGGATGAGAACAATAATGCTGCTTCTTCTGACTATGCTGCTGCTATGCCCGATACAGGTTCTGGCTGCAGGTGGAGAGAACGCAGTGAAGACAGATCTGGAGGACGGAGAATATTCCATACAGGTGGAGCTGGAAGGCGGAAGCGGAAAAGCCAGCGTTTCTTCCCCCACATTGATGCTGGTAAAGGATGGGAAGATGTATGCACGGCTCCAGTGGAGCAGCTCCAACTATGATTATATGATCGTAGATGGGGAAAAATATCTCAATGAGAGCGAGGAAGGCAGAAATTCTGTTTTTACTGTCCCGGTAACTGCCCTGGATGATAAGATGGAAGTGATCGCAGATACACTGGCCATGGGCGCCCCGCATGAGATCGATTATACGCTGACCTTTTATGAGGCTTCTATTGGCTCCAAGGGCCAGCTTCCTCAGGAGGCAGCGAAAAGAGTGGTTGCAGTTGCGCTGGTGATCATCATCGGCGGCGGTATTCTGAATTATTTTGTAAACAAAAGGAATCGGTGTTAAACCGGTTCTTTTTTTATGCTCTTTCGCATAATATACATAATAATGAACATGTATAAAGACGGAAGGAAGGGAACATCATGGATACAGTACAGGATAAAACCTACGAAGCAATTTATTATTCACTGTGGGAGGCAGCCAGGCGTTACAGCAGCTTTACACAGTTTCGGGTGATCGGAAAAAGCCACGATGACCGGATGATCCCTATGCTGGAGATCGGACAAGGAGATGCCTGTATTTTCTGTGTGGCTGGCTTTTCCGGAACGGATGGACAGATGACGGACAGGCTTACCAGGATGGCACTGGAGCTTTGCAGAATATATGAATGCAACTGGACCGTGGACGAGCTTTATGAGGTAAAAAAGCTCCTGGATCAGACCAGGCTTTGTATCATACCGGTGGTCAATCCGGATGGATATGAGATCTGCCGGAAGGGCTACAATACTGTGCGAAATCCCATTTTCCGTCAAATGCTGAAAATGCAGGATGTTCCCTGCGATGAATTCGAGGGAAATGCAAGAGGAATGGATACTGCAAGGAATTTTCCTACTACCTTCTGCAGCAGAAAAAAGATCCATCAGCAGCCTGCCAGTGAAAATGAGACACGTGCACTGATCCGGATCTTTCAGGAATACGGAGGACGTGGCCTGCTGGTTTTCTGCGGATATGGAAAAAAGGTGGTTTATTATCGGCGGGATCAGAATTTTTCCACTGGTCAGAGATGCTACCGTCTTGCACGTCACTTAAAAAAATGTACCAGGGGAAAGCTGGAGCAGCTTGCAATAGAACGAGAAGCGCAGAACGGGCGAAGGAGCACAGGCAGGCCGGAACAGTATTACGGAGAAATGATCCGCCAGCCGGCTTTCCGGATCGAATTGCCGGTAAATTCCGGAAATAAAGAAGAGGAAGAACGGGAAATCCGTGATCTGATGCTGCTTCCATTGGAATATATTTACTCTCTGGTACAGCTGTAAAAAAATCTGGCGTTGCACGGATGCAGGGTCTGTCAGCTGATGAAAAATAGGGTGACAGACATACCCGCTGAGAAACCAGTGTCGAATCCTGTCGGACGAATTTGATTGACTTCCGGATCTGTGGACCCTATAATAATATCATCTGAAACAAATCTTTTTTAACAAATGTCGCAGGAATCTTTCACCTCTGTAAGTAATGAGAGGAACTGCACATCTGAGCATATCTGCTCGAATAATTTCCATTCAGTATTTTTGCTGTATTATTATTTTGCTTATGCTTGTCCTCACTTCAAAATCTGTGCGTTTAAGTGATGGGAGCATGTTGCGAATTGCCATATTGACTGCTATACAGGGAGGACTTTTTTATGGCTCAATTTATGTGGGGCAGGTCTCCGCCGGAATTTTCCTGATATCCGAACACTGTTTCTTTCCCTGCAGAGGGAAGTGATCATCAAATATCGTATGTAGAACAGAATACAGGAATGAAAATATTTTTTCGATGTATCGGCAACACAGTTCTGGGACTGATGCTGGTGATGGCATTGGTGCTTCTTATTCCCGGACTTTTCGGGATTCGGCCCTATGTGGTCTATTCCGGATCCATGGAACCTGAGATCCCAACCGGAGCTGTGGTTTTTACAAAGGAAGGAGAGTTTTCTCCGAAAAAGGGAGATATCATTACTTTTCATAACGGAGATACCGTTGTCACCCACAGAGTGGTTAAAAAAGAAAAGGATATCTTTATCACAAAAGGTGACGCCAACAAGACAGAAGATCCTGTTCCCGCAGAGGCGTCACAGATCATCGGGCGGGTAGTCTTTCACCTGCCTTATCTGGGCTACGTGATCCATTTTCTGAAAGCCCGGATCCCTTTTGCCGCAGTTTGCATAGCGGCATGTCTGTCAGTACTCTTTGATCTGGCATATACCCCAAAAAAGAAAAAAATACAGGGAGGAATTTAATCATGATGAAAAACAGAAAACTGGTAAAAGGAATCGCACTTGCTGCTGTGATCACTGCACTGGCAGCCGGAGGAACAGCTGCATATCTCACGGATTTTGAAACGGCAACCAACAGCTTTACCGTAGGAAAAGTGGATATCGACCTGGATGAACCTAACTGGAAACCGGAGGACAATACAGATCTGGTTCCTACTCAGGTGATCCGGAAGGACCCCTATGTAGCAAATAAAGGAGTAAATGAAGCATTTGTCTATCTGGAAGTTTCTGTTCCGGTCCGAAATGTGATCACGGTAGCCAAGGATGGTACCAGGAATGCGCTTGCAAAAACAGAGCTGTTCAGCTTCACCAAAAACAAGGACTGGACACAGCTGGAGCGGACCGAAGTGGGGCAGAATATGGTTTACACCTATGCATATAACCACATCTTGAAGCCGGGAACAAAGACTACAACTCTTTTTGATACAGTAACCTTTGCCAATATCATCGAAGGTCAGCTGGATACACAGCAGATCGATATGCCGGTACGGGCTTATGCGATCCAGGCTACCAATACCGGGGATGACAAGACTACGGTTCTGGAGCAGGCAACTGCTGCTTACCAGAAATATGTAAATCAGAATAAAGGACAGGCCGGTGGTGTCACGAAATGAATAAATTAAAAAGACCCGTTTTCCTTCTCCTGACAACAGGGATCCTGTGCGCAACAGGGACTGCGGCGTATTTTTCAGATTTTGAAAAAAAGATAAATTCTGCTGCAGTAGGGTATGTGACAACGGAGATCGAGGAAGATTTTCCGGATCCTACACCTACGCCTATGGAGAATGGTCCATCCTACAGAAAAGAGATCCGGATCGGAAATTTTTCCGGCAGTGTGAAAGGGTTCCAGGCAGACTGCTATGTGAGGATGTCCCTTTCCTACTCCAATGACGATATCGGCAGAGGCGTGAAATTAACAGGTCTGGATACGGCAAACTGGGTGTATAACAGTCAGGACGGCTATTATTACTACCGGAAAAAAATATCCGAGGGTGAAAAAACAACTCCTCTGTGTACCGGATTTCAGATCGATCCCCAAAAGATCGATGATACTTACAGGGACAGCATTAAGGATTTTGAGATCAATGTTTATGAGGAAGCTGTACAGGCAGAAGGATTTTCAGATTATGAAAGTGCGTGGAGGTATTTTTCAGATCCGGTTTCTGCTCAGGCAGAAAGGAGGGGGAATGCTTGAAAAAACACCTTAAAGCCCTGCTGGCAGGTGCTGCTGTGGCAGGCAGTATCCTGGCGTGCACGGCTGCTTATGCCAGATTTTCAGATTCCGTGACAGTGACCAATCACATATCAGTGGGAGATATCAATATTTCTCTTCGGGAACTGGAAAAAAAGGACGGCCGAGAAATGAAATATCAGGATCGCCGGATCGTTCTTCCGGGAGATGAGATATCTAAGATCCCCAGGATCACCAATCACTCAGAGCCATGCTGGGTAAGGGTGAAGATCTCTTATACAGATGATCTGGAAGGTTTGGATGGTCTGGATGACAGGAATCTTACAGGAATGTCACCGAGATGGATCCGGAAGGGAGAGTATTTTTATTATACCAGGAAGCTGGAACAGGGAGACAGCGTGGATATTTTTACCGGTGTGACTGTACCATCCCAATGGGATGAATCCTACCAGGATAAGAAGCTGGGGATCACCATCGTGGCGGATGCTGTCCAGGCGGCAAATTTTGCACCGGATTTCCGTGCCATGTCACCCTGGGGAAATCAGAAGATCTTAAGATGTATCCACGATACCGATGGTCTTGTGGTTCAGAAAAAAAGTCCGGTGGATCTGAAGGTGGAGTTTGAAGGAAATGCGCACAAACTGATCGCGGCTCCGGAAGACTTTTTTTCCGGATTTTCCACGGCAATGCCGGGAGATGTTTTTCATGATTCTGTAGAGATCCGTAATACAACGGAGCATGCAGCAGAGATCTTCTTCCGCACATCACCGGAATGTAAATCGGTAAAGGATCAGGAATTTCTGAAAAAGCTGAAGCTGGTGATCACCATGAATGATAAAAAGCTGTATTACGGGGATCTTCTGGCTGTGTCTCTCAATAAGGCCGTGTCCCTGGGGAAATTTTCCAGCGGAGAAAAAGGAAACATGAGATTTGAGGTTACGGTTCCGGCAGAGCTGGATAATTTATATGCTCTTCGAGCTGCAGATGTGAAATGGATCTTTTCTGTGGAGGAGGATCAGGAGACGGCAGATACCAGCCCTGTTCCACGCCGGAATGGCAGGAAAGAAGCCACAGAAAGAGCTTCCGGAAATAACAGTTCTTCGGTAAGGACAACACCAGTGAAGACCGGAGATGAATCTCCTGTGATCCTGTTTGCACTGATGGCTGGTATAGCGCTGCTTACCTGCAGTCTGACGCTATGGAAAGGAGGACGAAAAAATTGAAAAGAAGAATGATCGGTGCATGGATGGCATTGATGATCACAGCTTCTTCTCTTGTGGCATCGGCCAGTCCTGCAGCAGATATGAGTTCGGTATCAGCAGATCCGCAGCAGGAACAGACAGAACCGGAGGAAGAAGAGGAGGCCCCGGATATTCCGGTAACAGATCAGCCTGGGGAGGCTGAGATGCCGGTTCCGACAGCCTTGCCTGAACCGGAAACGGTGGAGGAAGCTTTTGAAGAAGGTAAAGATAATACTGAAAATACGGACAGTGATGAGCTGATCGAACCGGAAGAAGAACCGGAAGCTGTTTCAAAAGAAGGAGAAAATATAGCTCTGACAGAGATACCGGAACAGACAGAGGATCCGGGATTTACTGTATTTACGGAAGAAAACGCGGAAATCCTTACAGGAGAAAGTGAAGAGGATCAGGAACTGATCCAGGATATCGAAAACGGAGAGATCATTGCTCTTTCTGCAGCACTTCCCGGGGAGTTCCGGGAAGCTGGCAGTGCGGAAGTAATCTCAGAAGGAGAGGATGCTATCGCAGCTACAGCACTTTCCCCGTCCCAGTATTATCTGGACAGCTGGACCAGGGTTTACTGCGATGAGATCTGGACAGCTGCCAATGATTTTCTTGGTCCCGGAAATAAAACCCGTATGGGATGTACGTATCGTTCTGTACATTATATTGATGATACAGGAGAGGAAAAGGTTTCACCTCTGTATTGCCTGAAAGCAACTCAGGATGGACTGGACAGTATGACGCTGAAGAATGAGGCAGTAAAAGCACTGACTAATTCTGTGATCCAGAAGCTTTTGTACTTTGGCTACGGGGGACCGGATATGACCCCTCCTGCAGTCACATAGATTGGTGAAAATGGCAGAACCGTTATGTATTTACTCATATTGCGCTGTCAAAGGTATATTTTAATGACTGTGGATATGCCACAGCAGCAGAAGTAGAACATACAGGGATAAACCGCCTGATCGATAAGATCCAGACATTGACGATCCCTACAAGAAACAAAGCTGCCGTTTATGTTTCCGAAGACGGTTCCTGGGCAGCAGCATCCGGAAAGACGATCCCGTTAAGTGTATTTCGAAGCAGACCTGCAGGTTTTCCCTTTGTTCCGGACAGTATGAAAGACGGATTTCAGATGAGTACTCTTATGAAAGTAACAGATGGAGCAAAAGCAGGAAACGGGATCACCATAACAAGAGGAGCCGCAGAAAAATGGCAGCTAGCCTACTGGACGAGCGCAGCGGATTATAATTCACAGAAAACCAATCCCAAAATGATGTCGGGGACAAGCCTGAGCCTTAAGGATGGGGCATATTTTTTTCTGATCTTTCCGTTAAATGCATCTGCGACAAAGAAGTTTTCCTGCAAAATGCTGCTTCAGCCGGTTTCCTATATCCTGGTTGACGGAAGTGCCCAGGCAGGAAAAGATGGAGTACAGGATTTTGGCGCTTACGTATACCAGGGAACAAGAGGAAGCCTTTCGTTTTCAGTAAAGCCATCGGTTTACGGCAATGCAAAGCTGGTCAAGAAGGAACCCAACACGGGAAAACTGATCCAGGGAGCGCAGTACGGACTGTTTGCAGCAGAAGCTCTGACCTCCGGATACCGGACTATGTACAGTAAGGATCAGAAGGTTTCAACCGGAACAACAAACGCCGGTGGAGAGATCCTTTTTTCAAAACTGGTTCCGGGAAAATACTATGTGAAAGAAACGAAAGCCGCTGCAGGCTATAAACTGAACACCGCTATCAAAAATGTTACAGTAACCGGCGGAAAGACGACAACCGTCAGCGTAACGGATATCATGGATATCAGCGGAACAGTATCCATCAGAAAGAAAGCCGGAAATCCCGGCGATCCACTGGCAGGAGCTGAATTCACCCTGTATCAGTGGAGTAAAAAAAGCAAAGCCTACGTAACCTTAAAAAAACTGACTTATGATGGACAGAAGCGTACCTATAACTCCGGGAAATTTAATTATACCGAAGACAATCAGGGAAAATTCCGTGTGCGTGAGACAAAATCTCCTCCCAATTACACCGGAAACTGGCAGAAGAATTTTACGCTGGATAAGCCGGGAGAAAAGCAGGAATTTCTGTTTGAAGCAGTGAACTACCAGACTGAAAAACGAAGGATTGAAGTTCGTAAGATCGATGCAAAAACCGGTGAGATCCTGAAAGGTGCGGAATTTACACTTTATGAATACAGTGCAGCCAAAAAAGCCTATAAAGAAAAAGGAACTCTTCTGGATTATGACATCTCCAGTGAACTTTATGTAAGTGGTGAACTTTTGAAGACTTCGGATAATGAGGGAAAATATAAGATCGCGGAAACAAAGACTCCGCCCGGATATACAGGAAGCTGGGAAGAAGAGGTGAATATCACAGACAAGGATGCACGCCTTTCCTTTGAAGTTGTCAATGAAAAGGAAAAGGAATATAAAGGGGTGATCCGTCTGAGAAAAACAGACATCTATACCGGGGAAGTTCTGGAAGATGCGGAATTTACCGTGCTTCAGTGGAATAGAGGGAAGCAGACTTACCAGAATAACCTGGGCGGGCAGAGCATCCTGAAGTTTGACGGAGAAACCGGATGGTACTCTACGGAAGAGCTGGTGCTCACAGATGACAATCAGGGAAGGTTCAAAGTAGTGGAAACAAAAAATCCGGAAAACTATACTGGCAAATACGAAAAGGAGGTAATCTTCCAGAAAAAAGAAAATACAGATACGGATACTGTGGATCTGAAAGCAGAGAATACTCCGGTAACACTTCCGCTTGGAAATATCACCATCATAAAAAAGATCAAAGAGGAGGATATTACCTGGGCTCATGGAAATCCAACCTTTTCCTTTGTGGCAGAAGGTACGGATCTATCCGGAAATCCTCACAGATATGAGGATTATGTGACCTTTACCAGAGGAAGCTATGAAACCGATAAAAATGGCTATGCAACATTATCGGTCACTCTCAGGAATATCCCGCTGGGGCAGTATACGGTCTGGGAAAAACCGGTACTACGCTACTATCTGAAAGATGTACGGGCAAATACAGAGAATGTCCGCATCATAAAAGGCGCTGCACCTGCATATGGTACAGATCCCCGGAAGATTGCTTCCGGTACGGCTGCTCTGACAATGCAAAACAAAAATGCATCGCTGACTTTTGTAAATGAGAAATCCAGATATGATCGATATTCCCACAATGACAGCATAAAAAATACCATACCAGTATCATTTTCATGAAAAAAGACAGTAGGGCAGGAGTAATCCTGCCCTCCGCAGCGTATTTTATATAGTAAAAAACAAACTGTAAAAAGAAATAAAAGAACTACATATATACCCAAAGATATGGTATACTTTTTTACAAATACTGTGAACTCAAGAACTCTCTGGGAGGTCGATGATGAAAACAGACGAAAAAAATCCCGTTTTTGATATTCGGGATACATTGGAAAAATACGCTTGCATTTATCGAAATACTACACTGAAGCTTTTTCAGTACTGTCAGGAGACGGATATATATGAACGTTTGGATGAATACCTGAGACCTGTAAAAAATATTACGGATTTTAAGACCAGTGGACAGAAATACAGCAATGTTTATAAAGACGACTGGAAGTACCTGACGGATTTTCTGACATCCCGGGAAGGCGGGACGATAGAAGTGCGGTGTATCAATAAAGACGGTAATGCGAGTCTTCTGACAGTACGGGGATTTATAGCACAGGATAAAAATACCGGATATCATTATTTCATAGGAAGCTCCAGAGATATCACCAGGGAGAAGCTGCAGGAAGAATTTCTTGAGGAACGTGCCCAGAAAGATCCTCTGACCGGAGTGTATAACCGCTTTTTCGGAAAAGAACTGATCGATGAATACCTTGCATCCAGAAATCCCTATGCAGGATGCGGGATGATGGTGCTTGATGTAGATTATTTTAAAAATGTAAATGATACTTACGGACATATGTTCGGTGATGAAGTCCTGAAACGTTTTGCGGAGCTGTTTGTGGCTTTGTTCGACATTAATGATGTGATCATGCGTCTGGGTGGCGATGAATTTGTGATCCTTTTGAAGGATATCAGCCATGCAGCGATCATGAAAAAGGCAGGAAAACTGATACGGGAAGTGCAGAAACTTAAATTTTCGGGAACCACGTATCTGGCAACCTGCAGTGTGGGGATCTGCTTTCTTCCGGAAAATGTTTCCGGATATACATATCAGCAGCTCTTTGAAAATGCAGACTGGGCACTTTACCAGGCAAAGAAAAATGGAAAAAACCGCTATGCTTTCTGTGATAATCTGAGACGTTTTGAGGATAAGACAGAGGAAAAGCAGGAATTATACGAGGGTGTTGAGATAGATGCCAGATATCTTCATAATGATATTGTTTCTACTGCATTTGAAATATTTGAAAAAATGAGTAGCTTTCAGGCAGCGATTGAACTTCTGATGAAAGTGATTGGTCTGAAATTCCGGCTTAACCGGATCACAGTCCTGCATACCAAGGTGGCAGAGCAGAAAATAAACAGGGTTTTTCAATGGGTTTCGGAAGAAGAATACAGGCTTTTGATAGATGAGATACATTTCTCAAAAAGTGATTTTATCACATTGTTTCGCCACAATGATGAATATGGTACTGTGGTGATTCAGGAGAATGATCTGGCTGAATATTCGGAACAGGGAAGAAAGAATGTGTTACAGTGCGGAGCAAAAACCGTAGTCTGTGCTGCCATGTACTGTGAGGGAAGCTATACAGGGGCCATTGCATACGTGACCTGCCAGGAAAAAAGGCTCTGGTCCAGAGAAGATCGTAAGCTGCTGGGAGAAGTGACCAAGATCATTTCCGCGCATTATGCCAAGAACCAAGCATTTAACAGTGCTTATCGTAGCATTGCTGCAGAATCCGGACGGGACCAGCTTACCGGATTGTCTTCTTTTTCAAGATTTCGCGAAAATGTGGAGAAAATGCTGATCGGAGGTTACGGGCCGGGACATGCAGTGATATATACCGATTTTGAAAAATTTAAACGTATTAATGCAAAATACGGATATCGTGTGGGAGATCAGATCCTGCGGCAGTTTTCCGAGTATGTGATAAGCGTTCTAAAAACAGATATGGATGTATATTTTACCAGGGCGATCTCTGATCATTTTATCCTTTTCACTCCATGTGATATGGATGTTGATCCGGAAACATCTGTTTTAAAGACCAATCAGGAGTTCTTACGGCAGATGAAAGAGAAATATCCGGATATGGAGCTCTGTGTCCGCACTGGGATCTATCTGATCACCAGAGAATGTAACAATGCATCTGAGGCGATCGATGCAGCGAATTATGCAAGAAAATATGCTGCTGGAAATTGTGAAACAGGTGTTAAGCTGTATGACGAAGAACTGAAAAAGCAAAGCGATGCAGAGTGAAAGATACAGGAATACGGACCAGAATCTATGCTTTTTCAGAATTTCAGGAATAATCTTTCAGGAAAGCTTTTACAATAGAACAGAGATGTTTGCGGCAGGAGTGAGCTTATGAACAGAAGTGTTCCGGAAAGTCTTTTGATCTGTATTTTAGTCTTATGCCTGGCTCTGACACCCATTAGTGTCAGGGGAGAAACGGAAGATAGTGGAAAAGCACAGCAGCTGATCGAAGCGCCGGGTGCAGTCCTTATGGAAAAAGAAACCGGTACCGTGATCTATTCCAGGGATCCTGACACCCGAAGAAGCCCGGCCAGTATTACAAAGATCATGACATTGATTCTGATCTTTGATGCTATCCGTGAGGGAACCCTGCGTCTGGAGGATAGCATTACCACCAGTGCTTATGCCAGATCCATGGGAGGGTCTCAGGTATTTCTGGAAGAAGGAGAAAAGCAGACTGCAGAAACCATGATCAAATGTATTGTGATCGCTTCCGGAAATGATGCCAGCGTAGCTATGGCGGAGCATGTTGCGGGAACAGAACAAGCCTTTGTGGAGAGGATGAACGAGAGGGCGAAGGATCTTGGAATGAAAAATACCCATTTTGTGGATTGCTGCGGGCTGACGGAATCACAGGAGCATTATACAACTCCCTATGACATTGCACTTATGAGCAGGGAGCTCATCAGCAGATATCCGGAAGTTCTTACATATTCATCTGTCTGGATGGAGGATATCACACACGTTACCAGAAAAGGATCCTCGAAATTTACACTGACCAACACAAATAAACTGCTGCGCAGCTATGAGGGGTGTATGGGACTTAAAACGGGCAGCACCAGTATTGCAAAATACTGTCTCAGTGCTGTGGCAGAACGAAACGGGATCACGCTGATCGCCTCAGTGATGGCCGCACCGGACCCGAAAACAAGATTCCGGGATGCAGCAGCTCTTTTAAATTACGGCTTTTCTAAATGCACATTGTATCTGGATGATGCTCTGGAGCCACTGAAACCTATGAAGCTCCGCAAAGGAGTCAAAGAGCAGGTTCCGCTTGTATATAGAGGGAAATTCCGATATATCAGCACAGATGGAACGAAACCTGACAATGTTAAGAAAAAGTTGATCCTTCCCAAAGAACAAAGTGCGCCGGTGAAAAAAGGGCAGAAAGCAGGGGCACAGGAATACTATCAGGATGGGAAAAAGATCGGTAGTCTGGATATCCTGTACGGGGAAACAATAAAAAAGGCCGGATACCATGACTGGCTGGAAAGAACCTGTCAGGCATTTCTTTTGTGATGCCTGCAACATATTTTGACAAAAAGGGCAGACTGGATGTATAATACAACGGATTGAAGAAATAACAGGAAGGGATTTTGGATGAAAGAGATCAGAACAGAAGATGCAGTGGGACACATTCTGTGCCATGATATCACGCAGATCATAAAAGATGAGAAAAAAGGCGTTCTTTTCAAAAAGGGGCATGTAGTGAAAGAAGAAGATATACCACTGCTGCTCTCTGTAGGAAAAGAACACCTTTTTGTGTGGGAGAAAAACCCGGGGATTCTTCACGAAAATGAAGCTGCAGAGATCCTTTACAAAATCTGTGCCGGAAACTCTTCCAAAGTACATGGAACTGAGATCAAAGAAGGTAAGATCGAGGTGGTATCAAAGATCGATGGTATTCTGAAAATACGTCGTGATGCACTTGTGGCTGTGAATTCTCTGGGAGAAATGATGATTGCTTCCAGACATGGCGATTTTCCGATAAAAAAAGGTGATAAGGTTGCAGGAACCAGGATCATTCCGCTTGTGATCGAGAAAGAGAAAATGGATGCAGCAGAGAAGGCAGCAGGAAATCTTCCGATCTTTGACATTCTCCCTTACCAGCAGAAAAAAGTAGGGATCGTCACAACCGGAAGTGAGATCAAAAAAGGACTGATCCAGGATACCTTCACACCGGTACTCCGGGAAAAGCTTTCCGGGTTTCCGACAGAAGTGACAGGCCAGGTGATGCCGGGAGATGATAAGGAAGAGATCACAAAGGCAATTCTTTCTTTCGCAGATGCAGGAGCAGATCTGATCATCTGTACCGGCGGAATGAGTGTGGATCCCGATGATCGTACTCCGGGCGGGATCCGGGATACCGGAGCAAAGATCGTAACCTATGGAGCACCTGTACTTCCGGGAGCTATGCTGCTTGTGGCATATCTTGAGAGGAACGGAAGATCCATACCGGTACTTGGACTTCCGGGCTGCGTCATGTACGCAAAAAGAACAGTATTTGATCTGATCCTGCCCAGAGTGATGGCAGATGATGAGATCAAGGCAGAGGAGATTGCCGCGCTGGGAGAAGGCGGACTATGTCTGAACTGTCCGGTTTGTACTTTCCCGAACTGCGGATTTGGAAAATAATATGAAAAAATTCAGAATCAAACAATATGAGATCCATATGGACAAGATCCATGCTCCACAGGGCGTGCGGATGATCCTTCTTGCGGATCTTCACGGGATATCCTACGGAAAAGACAATATACGGCTGACAGAGACGATCCGAAAACTTGCCCCGGACGTGATACTTTCTGCCGGCGACATGGCTGTACGCACAGAAACGAATACTCTGGTAACTGCATGTAAGCTGCTGACAGAGCTTGCCGGAGATTTTCCCGTGTATTATGCACTTGGCAATCATGAATATAAAATGTTCCTTTCCGAAGAATACCGGCCATATTATGCAAAATACGAAAGAGCACTGAAAAAAGCCGGTGTGCATATTTTAAGGAACGGACATGAAGCTATGGTCCTGAAGGGAGAGCGCTTCTGTTTCTGGGGCCTGGAGCTTCCCATCAAATATTATCACAAGCCGAGATCACCGAAGCTGAAAAAAGAAGTGATGGAAGAACTGATCGGAAAACCTGAAGATAAAGGGATGCAGATCCTGCTGGCACATAATCCAAAATACGGAAAAACCTATTTTGAATGGGGCGCGGATCTGATCCTGTCCGGACACTATCACGGAGGCGTTGTCCGCCTTAGTGAACATTACGGTCTTTCATCTCCTCAATATCTGTTTCTTCCGCCGTTTTGCTGTGGAGACTTTCACAAAGGGGATCAGCATATGATCGTCAGTGCTGGACTTGGAGAACATACCATTCCCCTTCGGATCCATAATCCAAGGGAACTGCTGGTGATCGATATAAAACCTTCCGAAAAAATGAAATGAGGAAACCCTATGGCATTATCTGTTAAGCTGAATGTATTTGAAGGCCCTCTGGATCTTCTGCTTCACCTGATCGACAAAAACAAGATCGATATCTATGATATTCCTATTGTGGAGATCACAGATCAGTATATGGAATATCTGCATTCCATGGAAAAAGAAGATCTGGGGATCATGAGTGAATTTCTTGTCATGGCAGCTACTCTTCTGGATATCAAATGTAAAATGCTTCTTCCGAAAGAAGTGAATGAGGAAGGAGAAGAGGAGGACCCTAGAGCAGAGCTTGTGCAGAAGCTGCTGGAATATAAGATGTACAAATATATGTCCTATGAATTACGGGACAGGCTTGGAGATGCGGCAGGGGTTTATTACCGAAAACAGGATCTTCCGGAAGAAGTGCTACAGTATACTCCACCGTCTGATCCCCAGGAACTTCTCCGGGGTCTGACATTGGAGCGGATGAGTGCGATCTATCAGGCTTTGATCCGCAGACAGGAAAATAAGATCGATCCGATCCGAAGTAAATTCGGAAGGATCGAAAAAGAGGAAATATCACTTTCCGATAAATTGCTGGAAATGAAGGAATATGCAAAAACTCACCGAAAATTCAGCTTTCGCAGGCTGATGGAAAACCAGCATTCCAAAATACAGCTGATCGTGACATTTCTGGCAATTCTGGAATTGATGAAAATGGGACATGTTCATGCAGAACAGGAAGATCTTTTTGATGATATTCATGTGGAAGTTATCACGGATCCGGACACATGGAAGAATCTGACAGAGTTCGCAGATGAATAATATAGTAGGAATGAGGACAATAAGTGGAAATCAAACGAATTGAAGGAGAAATCGAAGCCATCCTGTTTGCAATGGGAGAAGCAGTGGAATTACCCCGTATTGCCAGAGCGATCCGTCAGGATCCGACAACAACGGAAAATATCATCCGAAATATGATGATTCGTTATCAGGAAGAAGAGCGGGGGATCCAGATCATAGAGCTCGAAAACTCCTTTCAGCTTTGTACAAAAAAAGAATACTATGATTCTCTTATCCGGATCGCAGCGCAGCCAAAGAAACCCACGCTGACAGACGTTATGCTTGAAACCCTTTCGATCATTGCCTACAAACAGCCCGTTACAAAAGCAGAGATCGAAAAGATCCGAGGGGTAAAATGTGATCATGCCATCAATAAGCTGATGGATTATGATCTGGTGAGAGAACTTGGACGTCTGGATGCTCCGGGTCGCCCGATCCTCCTGGGAACCACCGAAGAATTTCTGCGCTGCTTTGGTGTCCAGGGGCTGGAAGACCTTCCGGAAATGGATCCGGTCCAGCTGGAGGATTTCAAGGCGGAAGCAGAGGAAGAGATCCAGCTGAAGCTGGACGTATAACAAATAACACGGACAGATGCCGGTTTACGGGACCTGTCGGACAGATCAGAAAACAGAAGAGGAGTGACGAAAATGCCCACAACATACGCACATGATCTTTTTGGAAAAAGGGTTTACCGGAAACTTTCCGCAAAATTACAGCATCTGATCCGAAGCAACGGAAATCTGTACCGGATCGGACAGCATGGTCCGGATATCCTGTTTTATTATTTTATATCCAAAAATCCGGTGACACAGTACGGAGTGCAGATGCATGGACGGAAAGCAAGAGAATTCTTTGAAAAGGGCATGGCGAAGGTCCGGGAGGAAAAAAATCCTGCACTGATGGCTTACCTGCTGGGGTTCGGATGTCATTATATCCTGGATTCTACCTGTCATCCTTACGTCAATCAGGTAGCTGCCGAGGGGAAAATCTCACATACGCTCTTTGAGAAGGAATTTGACCGTATGCTGATGTATGAAACCGGCAAAGATCCATTGCGTTTTTATCCGTCGCATGGGATCCGTGCCAGTTTTCTCAGTGCATGGACGATACACCAGGTACTACCGGCGATCCGTACCTGGAACATTTATCTGTCATTGAAAATGATGAAGATATTCACCTGTATTTTGGTATGTGATGATGGAGGAAGGAAGAGACGCCTTTCGGAACATGCCCTTTCCCCCGCAGGAAAAAAGATATCTGCGTTTATTACCGAATTTTTTATGAGCCCGGAGCCGGAGATCGACTGTAAGGAGGAGCTTCTTAATCTAGACAGTCTGATGGAAGAGGCGCTTGCCAAGGCGCCAGATATGCTGGAAGAGCTTGCTGCACTTGCAGTCAGGCCAGGACATCTTTCTGACAGATGGGATCTGACCTTTAACGGATGATCGATCCCGGCAGACAATAGATACAAGTGATATCTGAATGCTATCCCCGCATAAAATTAAATATAACAGTTACTGTAAACAGTTATATGAACCGTGTACGGGGTGATGCATTATGAGCAAACGGCGTATGGCCGCTGTCGTGCTGGTGACAGCGGTCCTTATTATTTGTCAGATCTTTCCGGTAAAGGCGGCAGATGGCGAAAATCTATATGCACTTTCTGCAGTTCTTATGGATGGGGAGAACGGCCGTGTGCTGTACGGAAAAGAAGCATACAAAGGACGGCCGAATGCCAGCACAACAAAGGTAATGACCTGTATTCTTGCTCTGGAGCTAGCAAAGGGAGATGATTACGTACAGGTTTCCGGGAATGCGGCATCTCAGCCACAGACACGTCTTGGCATGCGGGAAGGCCAGCAGTTTTATCTGGAGGATCTTCTCTATTCACTGATGCTGAAAAGCCATAATGATTCCGCAGTGGCCATCGCGGAACATATCGGCGGCTCCGTAGAAGGTTTTGCAGAGAAGATGAATGAAAAAGCAAAAGAGCTGGGATGTAAGGACACACATTTTGTTACACCCAATGGTCTGGATGGAGAAGATGAAGGCGGTATCCATCATACAACAGCCCGGGATCTTGCCTTGATCATGGCGTATGCAATAAAAAATGCAACATTTGTCCATATTACCCAGACCAGAGATTATACTTTCACGGATATCTCAGGAAAAAAGCATTATTCGGTACATAATACCAATGCTTTCCTGGATATGGAAACAGGAGTGATCTCCGGAAAAACAGGATTTACAGGAAATGCCGGATATTGTTATGTCTGCGCAGTCCGACAGGACGAGCGATTATTTATCGTGGCTCTTCTGGGATGCGGATGGCCCGGAAATAAAAATTATAAATGGAGCGATACTAAGAAGCTTCTTTCCTATGGCAGGGAAAATTATCAGTATGTGATGCTGCCGGAGCTTCCGCAGCTGCCTGAGATCCCGGTAACAGAAGCAGCACCGGGAAAAGAAGATCCATATCCGCAAAAGTCCGATCATTCCGGATATCCTCCCAAACAGGTTATGCTGAAAATACACGCAGTACTTTCTGAAAAAGATCGTGGGAAAAGATATCTTCTGAAAAAAACAGAAACGATCACATGGGAAACGGAACTTCCGGATAAGCTACCGGCACCAATACAGAAAAACCAGAAGATCGGTACACTCCATGCAAAGCTCAACGGAAAAGAACTCCTTTCCTGCCTTGCAACCGCCGATGACAAAATCGACAGAATTACCTATAAATGGTATGTGGATAAAGTATTTAAGGATTATTTCCATTAATTTAGCGACCCCTGGCATATGTCAGGGGTTAATTTTTTAACGTTCGTGACGAAAAGTATTGAATTTTCTGCAAAAAAAAGGTACAATTATACTCGGCTGAATTTTTGGTTATATTAATAAAAAAATGGAGGGCATAGTATAATGAGTAATGCGACACAAAGCGTAGCGGCTGCAAGGATCGATTCCCTGCTTGACGCCAACAGTTTTGTTGAGATCGGACAGGCTGTCACAGCCAGAGCTACGGATTTCAACATGACTGAAAAAAAAGCACCTTCAGACGGTGTGATCACCGGATATGGTGTGATTGACGGCAGTCTGGTGTATGTATACAGCCAGGATGCATCTGTACTGAACGGAACAGTTGGTGAGATGCATGCCAAAAAGATCGCCAAAATTTATGATCTCGCTCTGAAAGTTGGAGCACCTGTTATCGGTCTTGTAGACTGTGCGGGACTTCGTCTTCAGGAGGCTACCGATGCACTTGAGGCATTTGGTGAGATCTATCTGAAACAGACACTGGCATCCGGTGTTATTCCACAGATCACTGCTGTTTTCGGAACATGCGGCGGTGGAATGGCAGTTGTACCGGCTCTTACAGACTTTACATTTGTAGAGGAGAAGAAGGGCAGACTGTTTGTAAACACTCCAAATGCACTGGAAGGAAACAGAGTGGAAAAATGCGATTCAGCTTCCGCACAGTTCCAGAGCGAGGAGACAGGACTTGTTGACGGCATCGGAACAGAAGAGGAGATCCTTGGACAGATCCGTACACTGGTCAGCATGCTTCCGGAGAACAATGAAGACAATGACAGCTTCAAGGAATGCACAGATGACCTGAACAGAGTATGTGATGATATTGCAGGCTGCACAGGCGACACAGCTATTGCGCTTTCAAGAATCGCTGATAATGGTGAGTTTTTTGAAACAAAGGCAGCTTACGGCCAGGATGTCGTAACAGGCTTCCTTCGTCTGAACGGAGCTACCGTTGGCGCTGTTGCAAACAGAAGCGAATCTTACGATGCTGATGGCAATAAGACAGAGATTTCCGACGGAACTCTTTCTGCAAGAGGTGCAAGAAAAGCAGCAGACTTCGTAAAATTCTGTGATGCTTTTGAGATTCCGGTACTTACTCTTACTAATGTAACAGGATTTAAAGCTACACTCTGCAATGAGAAGATGATGGCTAAATCTGTAGGTGAGATGGTACATGCTTATGCATCTGCAACTGTACCGAAGGTAAATGTTGTAATTGGTAAAGCATACGGAACTGCATACGTTGCCATGAACAGCAAATCTGTCGGAGCAGATATGGTTTATGCATGGGATACAGCTGAGATCGGTATGATGGATGCTTCCCTTGCAGCAAAGATCATGTATGAGGGAGCTGACGCTTCTACACTGAATGAGAAGGCAGCTGAGTACAAAGAACTCCAGAACGGTATCGCATCTGCAGCAGCAAGAGGATATGTGGATACTGTGATCAAAGCAGAAGATACAAGAAAATATGTAATCGGTGCTTTTGAGATGCTGTTCACAAAAAGGGAAGACCGTCCATCCAAAAAGCATGGAACAGTCTAAGTGAGGTGAGCGTATGAGACAGTTTTATAAAAAGATCTCTTCTGTCTGCATGGCACTTCTTTGCGTGGCCGCACTTCTGATCGGATGCACAGCTACTGCATGGGCTGCTGATGAGATTGATGATTCTGTAAAGAGTCAGCTTGTCACAACAACCAAGGGCCTGACGGATGCGATCATCGCAATGTCCGAGGATGATATCCAGGGATATCTGGAATCAGAGGATGCTTTCACACAGAGTGCTGCAAGTGCATGGGATGGCTCCAGAGAAGAGCTTGGTGAGAAAAAAGGTGATATCGAGGAGAAAGATATCACAGTGGAGTATTCCGATGATCAGTATACCGTTGTTGTTCCGGTATCCTTCGAGAAAAACAAAGCGAATTTCACTTATGTATTTGATAAATCAGGAACCCCGACATCTCTTACAGTTGATGTGAATTATACACTGGCACAGAACATGGAGAAGGCAGCGCTGAATACAGTGATGGGTCTCGGAACTGTATTTGTGATCTTGGCATTCCTGATCTTCGTGATCTCTCTTTTCAAATATATTCCCGGATTTGTGGAAGGAAAGAAAAAAGAGAGCAAACCGGCTCCGGTTGCAGCACCAGTTGCTGAGCCTGCTGTTGAGGATGTGACAGATGATGGTGAGCTTATTGCCGTGATCGCCGCAGCGATCGCTGCTTCTGAAGGCAAAACAAGCACAGACGGATTCGTAGTACGTTCCATCCGCAAAGTCAACCGCAGAAAAAGATAATCATTATTTAGGAGGATTTTAAAATGAAGAGTTATACAATTACTGTTAACGGAACAGCATATGAAGTTACTGTAGAAGAGAACGGAAACGCAGCAGCTCCAGTTGCAGCAGCACCAAAAGCAGCGGCAGCAGCTCCTAAGGCAGCAGCTCCGGCAGCAGGCGCAGGTTCTGTTAAAGTTTCCGCAGCCGTTCCTGGAAAAGTTGTAAAAATCGTTGCATCTGTTGGACAGAGCGTAAAAGCCGGTGACAGCGTAGTGATCGTTGAGTCCATGAAGATGGAGATCCCGGTTGTTGCTCCTCAGGACGGAACAATCGCCAGCATCGATGTTGCAGAGGGTGCTGCCGTTGAAAATGGAGATACTCTTGCAACAATGAACTAAACAGGAGGTAGACAAATGTCTTATGTAACAAATACCCTGTCAAACCTGATCCATCAGACAGCATTTTTCAACCTTACCTGGGGAAACTACCTGATGATCGCAGTGGCATGTGTGTTCTTATATCTTGCCATTAAACATGGTTTTGAGCCGCTGCTGTTGGTTCCGATCGCTTTTGGTATGCTTCTGGTAAATATTTATCCGGACATTATGCTGAGCATTGAGGATTCATCCAATGGCGTTGGCGGACTTCTTCATTATTTTTACTTAATGGATGAGTGGAGTATTCTTCCTTCACTGATCTTCCTGGGTGTCGGTGCGATGACAGACTTCGGTCCGCTGATCGCAAACCCGATCAGCTTCCTGATGGGAGCAGCTGCACAGCTTGGTATTTACCTTGCATACTTCCTTGCAATTTTCCTTGGATTTAATGGTAAAGCAGCAGCAGCGATCTCTATCATCGGTGGTGCTGACGGCCCGACTTCCATTTTCCTTGCAGGTAAGCTTGGACAGTCTTCTCTTATGGGACCGATCGCAGTAGCAGCATATTCCTATATGTCTCTGGTACCGATCATCCAGCCTCCGATCATGAAGGCATTCACAACAGAGAAAGAGCGTAAGATCAAAATGGCGCAGCTCCGCCCTGTTACAAAACTTGAGAAGATCCTTTTCCCGATCGTTATCACAATCGTTGTTTGCCTGATCCTTCCGACAACAGCTCCCCTTGTTGGTATGCTGATGCTCGGAAACCTGTTCCGTGAGTCCGGAGTTGTTAAACAGCTTTCTGAAACAGCTTCCAACGCTCTTATGTACATCGTAGTAATCCTTCTCGGAACATCTGTAGGTGCTTCCACAAGTGCTGAGGCGTTCCTGAACGTAGATACACTGAAGATCGTAGTTCTTGGTCTTGTTGCCTTTGCCTGCGGTACTTTTGGTGGTGTTATGCTTGGTAAGCTTCTCTGCAAGGTTACTCACGGAAAGATCAATCCTCTGATCGGATCAGCCGGTGTTTCTGCCGTTCCTATGGCAGCCCGTGTATCCCAGAAGGTTGGTGCTGAGGCAGATCCTACAAACTTCCT
>ENA-ORRR01000838-ORRR01000838.1-human-gut-metagenome-genome-assembly--contig:-NODE-838-length-24913-cov-3.88201_pt1 | contig 24913 bp, 18 predicted proteins | sample MGYA00242182_ERZ509148 | MGnify/ENA primary metagenome ERZ509148 (study PRJEB26280, sample SAMEA2338674) | human gut metagenome | biome: human gut; feature: human-associated habitat; material: faeces... | reverse complement strand
GACCAATGAAGAATTAACGGAAGCTTGGTTGGGAACGGCAGCAATTTTGCCCCAGTATCAAGGGAAAGGTTATGGTTCTGAGGGTCTGAGATTGCTAGAAATGGAATTTCCAACTGTCACACAATGGGATTTGTGTACGGTGTTACAGGATGCAGGCATGGTCACATTCTACGAGAAAAACGGCTATCGTCAAACCCATATCGAACCTGAAAAAGAAGGTATGGATATGGTCTACATGAAAAAAATGATAGAGAAATAGAAAGGAAGGTTCAGTTCTTCGACTGAATCTCTTATATAGGTTGATAAAATATATGGACAAATGGCAAGAATTAACGATTGAGGTTAATCGTGAGGTCGAAGAGGCGGCTTCTAATATTTTAATTGAATCTGGTAGTCAAGGTGTGGCTATTGATGATAGTGCAGATTATTTGGAAAATGCGGACCGTTTTGGTGAGCTTTATCCTGAGGTTGAACAGGTTGAGACGGTTAAAATTACGGCTTATTATCCGGAGTCAGCAGATATCGAAGCTATTACTAAGCAGGTTAATGAGCGTTTGGCTGAGTTGACGGATTTTGGTCTTGAAACTGGAGATATTCACTTGGCTACTCAAGAATTGGTTGAAGAAGACTGGGCTGAGAATTGGAAGAAGTACTATGAACCAGCTCGCATTACCCACGATTTGACTATCGTACCGTCATGGACGGATTATGAGGCATCAGTAGGTGAGAAGATTATCAAGCTAGATCCTGGCATGGCCTTTGGAACCGGAACACACCCAACGACTAAGATGAGTCTTTTTGCACTCGAACAGGTGCTTCGTGGTGGCGAGACGGTGATTGATGTGGGAACTGGTTCGGGTGTCCTCTCGATTGCTAGCTCTCTTCTTGGAGCTAAGGAAATCTATGCCTATGACCTTGACGATGTGGCGGTTCGAGTGGCACAGGAAAACATTGATATGAATCCTGGCATGGAAAATATCCACGTTGCTGCAGGTGATCTTTTGAAGGGTGTAACTCAAGAAGCTGATGTTATCGTGGCTAATATTTTGGCGGATATTCTCATCCATCTGACGGAAGATGCCTACCGTTTGGTTAAGGATGAAGGTTATTTGATTATGTCAGGGATTATCTCTGAAAAATGGGATATGGTGCGTGAATCGGCTGAGAAAGCTGGTTTCTTCCTAGAAACTCACATGGTTCAGGGAGAGTGGAATGCTTGTGTCTTCAAGAAGACAGATGATATTTCAGGTGTGATCGGAGGCTAAATGCAACAGTATTTTATAAAGGGGCAAGTTGAAAATCCAGTAATCATCAAAGATAAGGATACTGTGAAGCATATGTTTAACGTTATGCGTTTAACAGAGGATGATCAGGTTGTCTTGGTTTTTGAAGACGGTATCAAGCGTCTTGCACGTGTGACTGACCGTGAGAATCATGTCTTTGAAGTGATTGAAGACTTAAATGATAATGTTGAGATGCCTGTATCTGTAACCATTGCCTCTGGCTTTCCAAAGGGAGATAAGCTAGAGTTGGTGACACAAAAGGCAACAGAGCTTGGAGCTCAGGCTATTTGGTCCTTCCCTGCCGACTGGTCTGTGGTCAAGTGGGATGGTAAGAAGCTTGCCAAGAAGGAAGATAAGCTTGCCAAGATTGCTCTAGGATCTGCAGAACAATCTAAGCGTAATCGTGTTCCAGAGGTTAGATTGTTCGAGAAGAAGGGAGAATTTCTATCAGAATTAGATAATTTTGATAAGATTTTTATCGCCTATGAGGAAACAGCCAAAGCAGGCGAGTTGGCTACTCTAGCTCGTGAGTTGGCTCAGGTAGAGAGTGGTCAGAAAATTCTCTTTATCTTTGGACCAGAAGGTGGTATTTCTCCGTCTGAGATTGATGCTTTTGAGGAAGCTGGTGGCCTTAAAATTGGCCTTGGACCGCGTATTATGCGGACGGAAACGGCTCCTCTCTACGCTTTGAGTAGTGTGAGTTATGCCCTAGAATTGAATAAATAAGAGAAAGTTGGCTTTGTTCCAACTTTTTTTGTTTAAGCTAAGATTGAATCTTGTTATTGGTTTTGTATGACAAATCGAGTAATTCTAAAAAAGTTGATAATCTTATTTAGGTTTAATATAATTGTATTATCTTTATAAAAGGGGAAGATTTTTAATGAAAACGAATCGTTATGTGACTCAATCTGCTGTGGTTTTGGGCCTTTTTGCTCTCTTGACTGTGCCACAAGTCGTAGGGCAAGCTGATGAAGCAACGGCACCTGTATCAACTACTTCTGCTGAAACTGTGGCAGATAGTGGTGCATCTGTAGTATCAGGACAAGGAACTTCTGGGACAGCTGTTCAAGGAGGAACAGAGACTGTTTCTGCTACACCAACAACAGTAGCGACAAATGCTTCTGAAGAGCCATCAGCTAATACCTCAACGGCCCAAGCGAGTCAAGAAGCCAGTGCTGTTTTGACGAATGCCAATCAGGTGACACCAGCAGTGCCAGTACAGGCCGAAACTGTTACAGAGCCTGCTCATGAGGGCCAGACCGTTGATATGCAGATTCTGTCAACAACAGACCTTCATACCAACTTAGTTAACTATGATTATTATCAAGATAAGCCGTCTCAAACAGTTGGTTTGTCTAAAACTGCTGTCCTTATCAAAAAAGCCCGTGAAACCAATCCCAATACGGTTTTAGTGGACAGTGGGGATACGATTCAGGGAACTCCTTTTGGGACTTATAAGGCCTTGATTGATCCTGTTGCCCAAGGTGAGACTCACCCTATGTATAAGGCTTTTGAGATGCTTGGTTATGATGCCGAAACGCTTGGAAACCACGAGTTTAACTATGGTCTAGAATTTTTGGATCGTATGGTTAAGGCTGCTAAGATCAACATTATCAATGCCAATGTACGTAATGCTCAGACCGGTGATTACTATTACAACCCTTATAAGATTGTTAACAAGACCTTTACTGATACGGATGGCAAACAGGTAACACTAAAAATCGGTATTACTGGTGTCCTTCCAACACAGATTTTGGTTTGGGATAAGGCCAACCTTGAAGGTAAGGTAACCGTTGATGATCCAATGGAGGCTGTTAAGGCTATCGTTCCTAAGATGAAGGCTGCAGGAGCTGACTATATTCTTGTTGCTGCTCACTCTGGTATTGGTGACAATGAATACACTAAGAACGAGGAAAATGAAGGTTACCAAATTGCTGGTATCGAAGGCGTTGATGCTGTTGCGACAGGGCATTCTCACGCTGATTTCCCAAATGGAGATGGCACAAGTTTTTATGCAAAATACCCTGGTGTAGATGATGTCAATGGTCTCATCAATGGGAAACCTGTGGTTATGGCTGGTAAATTCGGAGATCATCTAGGTATCATGGATGTCAAATTGACTTACACGGATGGCAAATGGAAAGTTGTTAACAGTAAGGCTAAGCTTGAAAAGATTGATACTAAGTCAGATGTTGCGGACAAGGACTTAATTGACATGGCAGCCCATGACCATAATGGAACAATCAACTATGTTCGTAAGGAAGTTGGTGAGACTACTGCACCAATTACTAGCTACTTTGCTCAGGTTCAGGATGATCCATCTATTCAAATCGTTAATAATGCACAACTATGGTATGCTAAAAAACAAGTAGCGGGAACAGCAGATGAAAATCTCCCAATCCTCTCAGCAGCTGCACCTTTCAAGGCAGGGACTCGTGGGGATGCGACCTACTATACCGATATCCCAGCTGGTCCATTGGCCATTAAGAACGTCGCAGACCTCTACCTCTACGACAATGTTACTGCCCTACTCAAAGTGACTGGGGCACAAATTAAAGAATGGTTGGAAATGTCTGCAGGACAGTTCAATCAAATTGATCCTAACAGCAAAGAACCACAACAACTCATTAACAGTAGCTATCGCTCATACAATTATGATGTGATTGATGGGTTGACTTATAAGTTTGATTTGACACAACCTAACAAATACGATCGTGAAGGTAAGTTGGTTAATCCAGACGCTAGTCGTGTTCGTGACTTGGCTTATCAAGGAAAACCTATTGATTTGAATCAGACTTTCCTTGTCGTGACTAACAACTATCGTGCGACTGGTAACTTCCCTGGTGTTAAAGATGCTGCAGAAAAACGCCTCCTCAATCTTGAGAATCGTCAGGCCATCATTGACTATATTGTCAGCGAGAAAACGATTAATCCGAGTGCCGATGGAAATTGGAGTTTCGTCCCTAATATCACGAATGCAGATATCCGTTTTGCTTCATCTGACAATGCGCGTGCCCACCTTGCTGGTCAGGATGCCATTAGTTATGTAGGACCATCAACACAAGCCGGATTTGCAGAGTACCGCTTGATTGTTAAGGAAAAGGCAAATCAAGTTGAGGATACGACTAAGAAAGAATCTGAGAAGTCACCAAAAGGTGTTGAGACAGCAGACCAAACTAAGCGTGAGACACCAAAAGCTACTGTAGGTGCTAGCGTGGCTAAACCTGTTCCAGCTATCCAGTTGTCAAACGCTCAAGTTGTTATCTTGCCTCAAGCTCAAGTACAAGAAACTCAAGGTCCAAGCTCAGTTAAGGCCTTGCCAAACACTGGTTCAGATGAATCTGTGTCAGCAACTTTAGCTGGTCTGGTTCTTGTGACCTTGGCTGGATTCTTTGGAATCAAAAAACACGAAGAAAATTAAGCAAGAGAAAAAGCCCTGATATGGGCTTTTTTGCTCTAGTTTTAGCGTTGGTTAAAGTTCTTTTGTGCTTCTAGGATAATAGGTGCTAGACGTTCGATATCGGACTGTGTGCCACGTAGCTCGAAGTCTCCCAACATTGGGAAGTCAAAACGTTGACTGTACTGTTTGGCGGTTAGGCAGTACTGGTTATTGAAGTTACGGTTGCCAGAACCGATGATACCAAAGCAACGTTCGTGATTGTTATGGGCTGCGATAAAGTCACCCAGTGGATTGGTTAGGATCTCAATATCTCCATTGTCAACGCCATTTCCTCCTTCAAGGTAGGTTGGCAAGAGTGCGACAAAGGGTTCATCTACTTGGAAGGTTTCATGATTAAGTTCTTTAATATTGATTTGGCGACATTCAATCCCGTGGTTGAGGGATAGATAGTCAGACATACGTTTGACAAAGCTTTGGGTATTACCGCTTAGACTAATATAAACGAGGGTAAGTTGAGACATAAGCGTCCTCTTTCTATCTATATCTTGTGTTTGTTCAATCATTCTAACACAAGATATTGTGCTTTTCAAGTTAGCTCCTTGCGCTTAAGAATTGCCTATCTAGCTCTTTTTCTTTACTTGTAAAAGTGATAAAATAAAGGTTATTAAAAGAAGCGAAGGAAGAAATCATGGCTAAAGATAAAAATGTAACAGGAGAAGAAATTTTAGACATTTGCTCGGCCTACATGTCAGCAGATGATTTGAAATTAGTTGAAAAAGCCTGGCATTATGCAACAGATGCTCATAGTGGGCAATTTCGTCAGTCAGGAGAACCTTATATTATTCACCCTATTCAAGTGGCAAGTATCCTGGCAGATCTCCATCTTGATGCAGTGACAGTAGCCTGTGGTTTCTTACACGATGTCGTTGAAGACACCGAAAAAACGCTTGATGATTTGGAAGCGGATTTTGGTACAGATGTACGAAATATCGTGGATGGTGTTACTAAGCTTGGTAAGGTTGAGTACAAGTCCCATGAGGAGCAGTTGGCTGAAAACCACCGTAAGATGCTTATGGCCATGTCTAAGGATATCCGTGTTATCTTGGTTAAATTGGCAGACCGTTTGCACAATATGCGTACCCTTAAGCATCTTCGCAAGGATAAGCAAGAGCGCATTTCTCGCGAAACTATGGAAATCTATGCTCCTTTGGCCCACCGTCTGGGTATTAGTCGTATCAAATGGGAATTGGAAGACATGTCCTTCCGTTACCTTAATGAGGTGGAATTCTACAAGATTTCTCACATGATGAAGGAAAAACGTCGTGAGCGTGAGGAACTCGTGGACGAGATTGTCGATAAAATTAAGACTTACACAGCTGAACAAGGACTTGTTGGTGATGTGTATGGTCGTCCAAAGCATATCTACTCTATTTATCGTAAGATGCGCGACAAGAAAAAGCGCTTTGATCAAATCTATGATTTGATTGCCATCCGTTGTGTCATGGAGACGCATAGTGATGTTTACGCCATGTTGGGATACATCCATGAACTCTGGCGTCCGATGCCTGGTCGTTTTAAAGACTATATTGCCAATCCTAAATCCAATGGTTACCAGTCTATCCATACAACGGTTTATGGGCCAAAAGGGCCTATTGAAATTCAAATCCGTACCAAGGAAATGCACCAAGTTGCCGAATACGGGGTTGCAGCTCACTGGGCTTATAAGAAAGGTATCAAGGGCAAGGTAGATTCGAAAGAGTCTGCTTTGGGAATGAACTGGATTAAAGATCTTGTTGAACTTCAAGACGCCTCAAATGGTGATGCTATGGGGTTTGTTGACTCTGTTAAAGAGGATATCTTCTCGGAGCGTATTTATGTCTTTACGCCAAATGGTGCTGTTCAGGAATTGCCTAAAGATTCAGGACCTATTGACTTTGCCTATGCCATCCATACTCAAGTCGGTGAGAAGGCCACAGGTGCTAAGGTTAATGGCCGTATGGTGCCCTTGACTGCCAAACTCAAGACAGGTGATGTGGTTGAGATTGTCACCAATGCCAATTCCTTTGGTCCTAGCCGTGACTGGATTAAGATGGTTAAGACCACCAAGGCCAGAAATAAAATTCGTCAATTCTTTAAAAATCAGGACAAGGAAGCCTCTATCACCAAGGGTCGTGAGCTTTTGATTGCCTACTTCCAAGAGCATGGTTATGTTGCCAATAAGTACCTAGACAAGAAACATATTGAGGAAATTCTCCCTCGTATGAGTGTGCGTAGTGAAGAAGCTCTCTATGCCGCTGTTGGTTTTGGTGAAATTAGTGCTGCTGCTGTTTTCAATCGTCTGACAGAAAAAGAACGCCGTGAGGAAGAGCGTGCTAAGGCAAAAGCTGAAGCTGAAGAGCTAATGAACGGTGGCGAAGTTAAGACTGAGAAGAAAGAAGTTCTTAAGGTTAAGAGTGAAAATGGCGTTATCATTCAAGGTGCCTCAGGCCTTCTCATGCGTATCGCTAAGTGCTGTAACCCAGTACCTGGAGATGAGATTGAAGGTTATATCACCAAGGGCCGTGGAATTGCAATTCACCGTTCCGATTGTAATAATATCAAGAGTCAAGAAGGTTATGAGCAACGTTTAATCGAAGTGGAGTGGGATGAACGTAATGCCAATAAATCTTATTTGGCAGAGATTGACATCTATGGCCTTAACCGTTCTGGTCTGTTGAATGATGTTCTTCAAATCTTGTCAAATACGACCAAGAGCATTGCTACGGTCAATGCACAACCGACTAAGGACATGAAGTTTGCCAATATTCACGTTAGCTTTGAAATTGCAAACCTTATTGAATTGACTGGTCTTGTGGATAAGATTAAAATTATCCCTGATGTTTACAGTGTTAAACGTACGAATGGGTAAGGAGTTACTGCGATGAAGATTGTAATTCAGCGTGTGCAAAGTGCCTCTGTGGTTATTGAGGATTGTACGGTTGGCGCTATTAAGCAAGGACTCTTACTTTTGGCCGGAGTTGGTCCCGAGGACACCAAAGAGGACCTAGAGTATGCAGTTCGTAAGATTGTCAATATGCGCATTTTTTCAGATGAAGATGGCAAGATGAATCTTTCTGTTAAGGATATTGGCGGCCAGATTTTGTCGATTTCTCAGTTTACGCTTTTTGCAGATACGAAAAAGGGGAATCGACCAGCATTTACGGGTGCTGCAAAGCCCGACATGGCTAGCCAGTTCTATGACGATTTCAACCAATCCTTGTCAACTCATGTTCCTGTAGAAAGAGGCCGCTTTGGTGCAGATATGCAGGTTAGTCTGGTCAATGACGGACCTGTGACCATTATTTTAGATACTAAAAATAGATAAACAAACCATTTCTCGCCTTGTGTGAGAGGTGTTTTTTTATTCTCTCACATGAACTATTTAGGTGATGGATTTTCATTATTTGGGATTTATTTTTGTCATTTTAAGTAGACTGAATCAAGTGAATATTTAATGAAATTAGAAAATGTTGTTCTCAAATTTCTGAAAAAACCTGACCATTCATGATGAAAAAATTACCGTTTACGAGGATTACCGGAAATTCCCTTGTCTTACAAAAAAGATTAAGTTAACATTAGTTTCATAAGAAACACCAAGCGATTTTTATGAAACTAAAAATAACTCGAGTTTACAGCATGCAAATACAAATAGTGATAATTTGAAACGCCGAGGTGATTTAAACTTTTTTAGAGGGATAGAGAGATATGTCAAAGAAAGTAGCGTCAACTAAATTATTATCAGGTTTGTTTGTAGCCGGTGGTGTCCTAGGGATGAATCAGGTAGCCAAGGCAGATAACGTGGTCAGTTCAGAAGCAACAAAACCAGTTATTACAACTGAAGCAGATAACTTGGTGGTGGTACCAACTGAGGCCGTTGCTCCAGTAGCGACAACAGAAGTAGGTCCATCAACTGCTGCTGTTGCAACAGATACTGCAACAACAGCGACAACTTCTACAATCTTTTCACAAGCTGTGCCAGCAGAAAGTGCTAGCTCAGAAACGCTTGTAGCCAGTGAAGCACTAGCTCCTGAGTCAGCTGCTGTGGAAACCATCACATCATCATCTGATAATGCTACTGAAGCAGGACGCCATTCAACTGCTCAAGTAACACCAGTTACAGAAGTGACAGAGCAAAACTTGAATGGTGATGCTTACTTGACAGATCCAGAAACAACAAAAGCAGCTTATAGCAAGACAGATGGTGATATTAATTATTCCGTTGTTGTGTCTAATCCAACAACAGAAACTAAGACGATGACTGTCAACTTGACACTTCAACATGCTTCAGAAATCATCGGTCAAGATAACGTTGACCTTACGCTAGCGGCAGGAGCTTCAGCTAAGGTTTCAAACTTGACAGTAGCGTCAGAGTGGTTGACAAACAATACAGGTTATTTGGTGACAATCAGTGTCAACGATAAATCAGGTAGTACTTTGTCAAGCAAGCGTGCTGGCTTGTCTGTTGAAGATGATTGGACAGTTTTCCCACGTTACGGTATCGTAGCAGGTTCGCCAACTGATCAAAACAGTATTCTTGTTAAAAATCTTGAAGCCTACCGTAAAGAGCTTGAGCTCATGAAGTCTATGAATATCAACTCATATTTCTTCTATGACGCTTATAATGAAGCTACAGATCCTTTCCCAGAGGGTGTCGATAGCTTTGTTCAAAAATGGAATACCTGGAGTCATACTCAGGTTGACACTAAGGCTGTTAAAGAATTGGTTGACCAAGTTCATAAGTCAGGTGCTGTTGCCATGCTTTATAACATGATTTCAGCAGATTCAAATCCAAAGAATCCAGCACTTCCACTTGCTGCTTTGGCTTATAACTTCTACGATAGCTTTGGTAAGAAGGGTGAACCGATGACTTACACTATCGGTGATAACCCAACTCAAGTTTACTATGATCCAGCGAATCCAGATTGGCAAAAATATATCGCAGGTGTCATGAAATCAGCTATGGATCGTATGGGATTCGATGGTTGGCAAGGTGATACAATTGGTGACAACCGTGTGACTGATTATGAGCACCGTAACAGCACAGACGAGGCTGACTCACACATGATGTCTGATTCATATGCGTCATTTATTAATGCCATGAAGGACCTCATCGGTGAAAAGTACTACATCACAATCAATGATGTCAATGGTGGTAATGATGATAAACTAGCCAAGGCACGTCAAGATGTTGTTTATAATGAGCTTTGGACAAACGGTGGTTCAGTTATTCCAGGACGTATGCAGGTTGCCTATGGTGATTTGAAAGCACGTATCGATATGGTACGCAATAAAACTGGTAAATCACTTATCGTTGGTGCCTACATGGAAGAACCAGGTATTGACTATACTGTTCCTGGCGGAAAAGCAACTAACGGTGCGGGTAAAGATGCCCTTGCTGGTAAACCATTGCAAGCTGATGCGACACTTCTCGTAGATGCGACAGTAGCTGCAGCCGGTGGCTATCACATGTCCATTGCAGCCCTTGCCAATGCTAATGCAGCCCTTAACGTTCTTCAAAGTGCTTATTACCCAACGCAATACCTCAGTGTAGCTAGGGACACTATTCGTAAGCTTTACAATTACCAACAGTTTATCACTGCTTATGAAAATCTTCTCCGTGGTGAGGGTGTGACTAACAGCACTCAGTCTGTATCTACCAAGAATGCGGCTGGTGAAATCCTTTCTAAAGATGCTCTTGGTGTGACAGGAGATCAAGTTTGGACATTTGCTAAATCAGGAAAAGGTTTCTCAACTGTTCAAATGATTAACATGATGGGCATCAATGCGGGCTGGCATAATGAAGAAGGTTATGCGGACAATAAAACACCGGACGCACAAGAAAATCTCACAGTTCGTCTTAGCCTAGCAGGTAAAACAGCTCAAGAAGCTGCTAAAATTGCCAATCAAGTCTATGTGACGTCACCAGATGATTGGGCAACTTCAAGCATGAAGAAGGCACAAGCAAGTCTTGAAACAGATGAAAATGGTCAACCAGTGCTTGTCATTTCAGTTCCTAAACTAACTCTTTGGAACATGCTCTATATCAAGGAAGACACAACAGCAACACCGGTAGAACCAGTTACTAACCAAGCTGGTAAGAAAGTAGATAATACCGTAACATCTGAAGCAAGCTCAGAAACAGCTAAATCAGAAAATACAACAGTAAATAAAGGTTCAGAGGCTCCAACTGATACGAAACCATCTGTTGAAGCTCCTAAACTAGATGAAACAACTAAACCAGCACCATCAGTTGACGAGTTAGTAAACTCAGCAGCTGTTCCAGTGGCGATAGCTGTGTCAGAGACCGCACATGATAAGAAAGATGACAACTCAGTATCTAATACGGATCAAGGTACAGTAGCATCAGATTCAATCACTACACCAGCTTCAGAGGCTGCAAGCACAGCTGCCTCAACAGTCTCATCAGAAGTATCAGAAAGTGTAACAGTATCATCGGAAGCATCAGAAACTGAAAATAGTTCAGAAGCATCGACTTCAGAGTCAGTAATTTCAACGACGACAGCAATTTCAGAATCACATGCAGTAGTTGAACCAGTGGCTTCTTTGACAGAATCAGAAAGTCAGGCAAGCACTAGCCTTGTTTCAGAAACTACAAGCACAATTGTCTCAGTTGCTCCGTCAGAAGTCTCAGAAAGCACAACAGTCTCATCGAAGGTCTCAGAAACTGATATTATCTCAGAAGCATCAACTTCAGAGACTTCAGCATCTGAATCAGAGAATTCAATCAGCACAGTCGTTTCAGAATCAGAAGTAGTTGAAGAACCAGCTGTTTCATTGACAGAATCAGAAAGTCAAGTGAGCACTTCAGAAGTGACTTCGGCGATTTCAGAAACAGTAAGCACATCAGAGGAAGTCATCCTTGATGGACTATCAGAAAACATCAATAGTTGGAATAGACTCTCTGTAGCTCCTCGCGTCTCAGAAACCTTACCAAGTACTTCTGAAACGATTACAGAAGCAGCATCACTCTTTAGCAACTATGCAAGATATTCAGAAACAGCAAGCTCAGAATCTCACTCTATGGTAGCAGCTTCTTCAGAAGTTTCTATTGAAAAATTAGCAGTATCTATCTTGAAAGATACTGAGGGTGGCTTGTACGATGCTACAACAATCAGAAGTATTGTTGAGATGATTGATAGCATTACAACAAATGTCAGCTATACTCGCAGTAGCCGTCAAGACCTTGTCAATACAGCTTCGTCAGATAATACTTACAATGGTAGTCAAGATCTTAACCTTGCAAGTAAGACAACGACGCAAGCAGGTGAAAAAGGAACAACTGAAGATCTTAAGGCTACAATTGCTAAAACAGCAAAATCTCACAAGTGGGGAGAACATGCTGTAGCTATCCTTACAGCTATTGTCCTTGCAGGTGCGGCAACCCTTGCAGCTCTTCGTAACTTCTTGATGTCAAAAAAAGTTGATAAATAATAAGTAGAACTCTTTGTGTAAACAAGGAGTTTTCTTTATACTGGCTGCTATTTTTTCTGAAAATTGTGATACAATAGAAATAGTTTGAATATTGTGTCAAAGGAGAGCCAATGATTACTGCAAATGATATCGTAAAGGCTAATGAAGTCTTGAAAAACGTGGTGGAACGCACACCACTAGATTTTGATCGCTACTTATCTGAAAAATACGGGGCGACTATTTATATTAAAAAAGAAAATATGCAAAAGGTACGCTCTTTTAAATTGCGTGGAGCCTACTATGCTATCCATCAATTGAGTGATGAGGACAAGGCGCGTGGTGTGGTTTGTGCATCAGCCGGAAACCATGCTCAGGGGGTTGCCTACACTTGTAACGAGATGAAGATTCCGGCAACCATCTTTATGCCAGTAACAACACCTCTCCAAAAAATTGGTCAAGTCCGTTTCTTTGGTGGCAAGTTTGTAACAATCAAATTGGTGGGAGATACCTTTGATGCTTCTGCTCAAGCAGCGCAGGAATATACCAAGTCTGAAGGGATGACTTTCATTGATCCATTCGACGATTATAATGTCCAAGCGGGGCAAGGAACTGTTGCTTATGAAATTTATGAGCAGGCTCAAGAGGAAGGTGTTTCCTTTGATAGTATCTTAGTTCCAGTCGGAGGCGGTGGCCTTATCTCTGGTGTAGCTACCTATATCAAGGATGTGGCACCATCTATGGAGGTTATTGGTGTTGAGGCTAGTGGTGCTCGTAGTATGCGTGCTGCCTTTGACCGTGGTTATCCTGTAAAACTTGAAGAAATTGATAAGTTTGCGGACGGGATTGCTGTTCAAAAGGTAGGCGTCAAGACCTATGAAGTAGCACGTAAATATGTTGACCGCCTCTTAGGAGTTGATGAAGGATTGATTTCAGAAACCCTAATTGATATGTACTCTAAGGTTGGTACCATTGCAGAACCCGCAGGTGCGGCATCAGTAGCGGCTTTGGAAGTGATTAAAGATGAGATTAAAGGAAAAACCATCGTCTGCATCATTTCAGGTGGTAACAATGACATCAACCGTATGCCAGAGATGGAAGAACGTGCGCTTATCTACGATGGTATCAAGCATTACTTTGTGGTTAACTTCCCACAACGTCCTGGTGCCCTTCGTGAATTTGTAAATGATATCTTGGGACCAAATGATGATATCACTCGTTTTGAGTACATCAAACGAGCTAATAAAGGAAAAGGCCCAGTTCTCATTGGTATAGCTCTTAGCGATAAGAACGACTATGATGGACTTCTCGAACGTCTTTCGGCCTTTGACCCAAGTTATATCAACCTTCACGGTAACGAAACACTTTACAATATGCTTGTCTGAGGACAGGTTCAGACCAATGAAAAAAGAATCGACGAAGTCGGTTCTTTTCTACTTTAACTTAGCTATAAAGTGGCACTAAGGCCTTATCTTCAAACTAAAACCCCAGTATTTCTACTGAGGTTTTCTTTATTCGATAATTAAGAGTCCATCTTTGATGGCGAATGGATTGTCTTTATTGATGCGGTCGTAGAACATGATACCGTTAGTATGGTCGATTTCATGTTGAACAACGATTGAGTTGTAACCACGGAGTTTAACACGTTGCTTTTCGCCCTCTTTGTTGAAGTATTCAACAGTTACTCGAGCATGACGAACCACGTAACCAGGAACGTCGCGGTCAACTGATAGGCATCCTTCGCCATCGCCCAAAGCAGCATCTTGAACAGAATGGGCAACTACTTTAGGGTTGTACATGATTTCTTGAAGACTATATGCTTCTTTTGGTGGATTACCTTCAGCGTCTTCAGGGTTTGGAACGAGAACAGCGATAATGCGTTTTGAAATATCTAATTGAGGGGCTGCAAGACCGACTCCCCCACGAAGCCCCATTTTTTCGGCAATAACAGGATCTTGTGAGTTACGAAGAAACTGCATCATTTTTTCGCCTAGGATAATGTCTTCGTCTGATAGTGGGAAGGTTACATCTTCAGCGACAGCACGCAAGGTTGGATTTCCTTCGCGAATGATATCATTCATATCAATCATATGGCTGGCGCGGATAATTTTGGTTTGAGCATCCATTTGTTTACCTCTATTTTCTTTGATTTACTTGTTTATAACTATAGCACAAAAGGGTTGAAAATTAAACCATCAAGGGTTAAAGTGAGGCTTTTTCTAATCGATAAAAGCCAGTTTTTCCAAGGTTTGTCTCTCTAAAATACGATAGGTCTTAAAGGCCTCTTTTTCGATAATCCTCTGGTCGATAAATTGTTTGATGACTCGCTGTACATGACGATAGCTAGTCCCAAAACGGGAAGCTAAAATAGATGGCGATAATTGAAAGATATTCTCTTCTTCACTATTCAAAATATGGGTGGCCAGACGCTCTTTGACAGAGTAGCTAGCATTCGTTGAGGCAGTGATACCTTGCTTATGCAGTGCCATAGCCAGGTTACGTCCAATTTGGTAGAGAAAAACAGGGTCTTTGAGGAGTTCTTCTTTATTATTTAATGGGAGCTGTACTGCTTGAACCTCTTCTAAAGCAATGACTGATGATCCTGCTGGTTGGTTGGTCATGAGTTCTACATCTCCCAATATCTGAGGCTGATTGAGCGTTTCTAGGATATGTTCTTTACCATTGAAGAGAGAACGAACAATTTTTACCTTTCCTGATAAAATGTAGGTCAGCTCAGTGATAGCTTGCCCTTGGGTACAAATATAATCGTTCTTTTGAAAGGTGACTTTCTGTAATTGGTTGAGGTAGGGGGGTGGAAAGACCCGGTCAAGTTGAGGTCTTATGGCATGATTACGCATACATCTCCTTTTTTAGGACCTAGGTCCTATTTTTTAAAGTCTCCTTAGATTATAATGAAAAAATAACTATTAGACAAGTAAGGAAAGGATCTTCTTATCCCTATATTATGACACGAACTTTAGAAAAAACGAGCCTGCTTGGGCTATCCTTGCTCTTGATTTCGGCCTTTTCGATTTCAACAGCGTTACCACCTATGTTGGACTACTATAGCCCAACCTTTTCTGCCGCGCAAGTGGAGCTTTTAGTATCTGTCCCTTCATTTTCCGTAGTCACGATGCTCTTGCTTAATTCATTTATTGACAAATGGTTAAGTGATAGACAGCTAATTGTGACTGGATTGCTCTTACTTAGTAGTGCTGGGATTTTTCCTTTTTTTGTACAAGCCTATCCTCTTGTCTTACTGTCACGTATTGCTTTTGGAATGGGGATTGGTCTTATCAATGCTAAGGCGATTGCCATCATCAGTCAACGTTATCAAGGTAAAGAGCGGGTTCAGATGTTAGGTATTCGTGGCTCTATGGAGTTGATTGGTGGAGCTTCTTGTTCCCTTTTGGTTGGACAATTACTGAAAATTCATTGGACCTTTGCCTTTCTTATCTATGGTTTTGGTTTTGTGATTTTGATTATGTATCTCCTTTTTGTGCCAACGATGGAGCAGGTGGAGAAGAAGCAGATTACAAAAAGAAAACAGGTTCTGAACAAAAAAGACCTTGGTATGATTCTTGGCATGGCTCTTTTAGCAGGCTTTGTCATCTGTATCAATTCTTCGATTAGTTTGCGCGTGCCTCTGTTTCAAGTTGCTGGTAAGACTATTGAGAGTGGTCAATCAGCCTTAGTATTGAGTTTAGAGCAGGGAGTTGGAATTGTAGCTGGACTGAGTTTCGCCTCACTTATAGGACATTTTAAAAATCGTCTTTTGCCTATAGTGATGTTCTTGTTAGCGGTTTGTCTCTTTGGGATGTCAGTGGCTGGTAACTTACCGATTTTGATTTTATCTTCAGTTGGTGTTGGTTTCTTTTATAGTATTATTTTGACAATTATCTTTAACCGACTTTCTGAGTCTATTGCTAGAAATCTGTTGAACAAGGCGACAGCCTATGTCCTCTTAGGCTGTAACCTAGAGTCAGCCATTTCCCCTTATGTTTTGAAATTATTGGCACTCATATCTCCAAGTTTTAGTTGGATTTTTCTAGCCTATGCTATTGTAAGTTTCCTACTTTTCCTTGGATTCTTTCTGAATGCAAAAATGACCAAAAAAGTCTAAGCTTCAAAAACTTAATCAGTGAAATCTTGCGATTGACAAAGATTAGTAGATGAGCTAAAATAGAGAGGTCGTAAAGACAAACCAACTCTTTCTTGGTTTTAGGAGAGCCAATCCTAAGACTCGGATGGAGCAAAAAAAGGAGAAAAAACATGGCAATCTCAAAAGAGAAAAAAAATGAAATCATTGCTCAATACGCACGTCACGAAGGTGACACTGGTTCAGTAGAGGTTCAAGTTGCTGTCCTTACTTGGGAAATCAACCACCTTAACGAACACATTAAACAACACAAAAAAGACCACGCTACTTACCGTGGTTTGATGAAAAAAATCGGTCACCGTCGTAACTTGTTGGCATACCTTCGCCGCACAGACGTTAACCGTTACCGTGAGTTGATCAGCTCACTCGGACTTCGTCGTTAATAACGATGCTAAGGGCGTAAAAAATCCGTATGAAAATAGGGGAACGACGTCGTGTTCAAAGAACACAAGGAGTTCCATCTTTTTCACTAGGATTTTAGCCCGAGTTCAAAACAGCTCTCTAGATATAGAGGGCTGTTTTTCTGTATTCATATAAAACTTTCTGACGATGATTAATCTATAGAGCAAAAAAACTCCAAAATTAATTCTGGAAGTTTTTTAACTTAAAATCTTTTTGATAATTGTTTGAAATTGAGGGAGTTGATGAATAGCAGTTCCGATAAGGATACCTAACATATTTAAGGTGATATCTCCCAAATCAAAGACTCCTAAATATCCGAAGTACTGAATGGATTCGACGGAGAAAAGGGTAAGGAGACAGAGTAGGAGATTACTCAATCGTGAAGAAAAGAGGAGTCCCAGAGGGATGAACATTAACAGGTTCATGATGGGAACGAAGTGGCTGCCCCAGTATAATTCCCGAGCGAAGGAAAGGGGGTTAAGTGATAGACCCTGGGTACCAATGTTTTTCAAGAAAAGTAGGTAGAAGAGAGCAAGAAAGTAAATGAAGTAGAGTAGGAGCAGTGTCTGTTTTTTCAGCTTTCTAGTCAGAAGGAGTTTCAAAAAAGCGTAGACAAAGTAACTCAGTAGGACAATAATGACTAGATTGAGTAAGACTTGAAAGTAGGAGCCATAATGGGCGATGTAATGAACGTACTGTTCGAGATGCCCCCTATAAAACCAATAAGACAAGGCCAGTGAGAGCATTCCTAGTAAGATGTTACTCAATGTTTTTAATGTTTTTGCCACTTTGCTCCTCCATTTGCATATAATGAGTACACATTATATCAAAAAAACGTTTAAAGAAAGTTAAGAAACTGTAACGAAGTTTTGATAGAATAAAAGGATAAGGCAGAATCAAAGACTAAAAAAGGACTTTGAAACAGCAACTCTACTTTTGACTAACAATTTAATGATTTTTGTAAACAGGCTATGAAAGCTTATAAAATAATTAAATTTTAAAAATTAGGAGTCAGCATCTTGTTTCAGGATTATTAAAATGTTATTATATAGTAGTGAATTTTTAACATAAAAAGGAGTTCGTCTTATGAATAAAAAGGTTTTGGCGACAGCTGGAATTGCAGCACTTGCAGTTTCTGCTACAGTTGCTAAAGCTGATGAGGTAACGACAAACGATCAAGCCTCAACAACAGCATCAGTATCATCGACAGCTACACAAGCTGTCCCAACTCAAGCCCAAGTCGAAGCGGCTAGAGAAGAAGCCAGCGCTGCAAATCAAGCAGTATCGCAACAAGAGTCAGTTGTTGCTAATCATGAAGCAGCTGCAAACCAGGCTCAAGCAAACCTAGCGACAGCAGATGCTAACTTGCAAAAGGCACAAACAGCAGCCGATGAAGCAAGTCCAGAAACTATTGCTGCCGCTCAAGGTCAAGTAACTACTGCTGAAAATGCAGCTAAGGAAGCTAAGTCAGCAGTCGAAACAGCTCAATCAGCAGAAAAAACTGCTAAAGATGCAGCAGACAAACAGCAAGCTGTCGTTAATACAGATCAAGCTAATGTCAATGCTAAAGCTACTGAAGTGGCTAATGCTCAAAAATCAGTAGATGCCGCTAAAGCAGCTCTTAATGGTTCTAGTGCTTCTGAGGCAGCTTCAAACCAAGCTAAAGCACAATCAGCTTTTGATGCTGCAACAGCAGCTGAGAAAAAAGCTCAAGAAGAATTGGCAGCCGCTCAGGCAGCTGATAAAGAAAAAGCTACTGCTATTGCAGCTAAAGAAGGGCAATTGACTGCAGATCAAAATGCAGCAAACCAAGCTAAAGCAGCTTATGAGACTGCTCAAACAGTAGCTAATGAAAAGGCAGCTGCTCTTGCAGCCGCTGAAGCAGCTAAGAAAAAAGCAGAATCTTCAACAACTTCAACAGCTAATGTTCGTCAAAAATTCTCAGTGTCACAAGAGTATGTCAATGCTCTTAAGATTCATGAGTCTAAAACAGCGACAGCAGCGGAAAAAGCTCAAGCTGAACAAGTCTTGAAGAACGTTAACAAACGTGATCGTGGTAACAATAGTTATCAAGATAATGAAGCGGATAAAAATGTTAAAATTAGTGATTTGAATAACCTTAGTGAAGCTCAAATTACAGATTTGTCATTGTATGCTTCAAGTTTGATTAACCAAATTCGTACAGCTTTTGGTACAACTCAAACATCTGTTTCAAAAGGTAGTGTTCTTGCGGCTGATCGTGTTTCAGATGGTTATGTAGCAGATAACTGGGGTTGGGAATCTATCAGTACGAAACGACATGATAGTGCAGCCCTTGACCGTGCTGGTAAGTCATTTAATAGCGTAAGTATTGGTGAAAATCTTAATACATGGCAAGGTTTGACAGGACCATTTACCCTTAATGACATTAAGAAATATGTTTATGAAGCTATGCTTGACTTCATGTTTAACGGTAAAGAGTGGAACCACGCTCGTTCTATTTCTGGACTTACAGCAGATGGTGGCGAGTCTTACATTGGTACTGATATCAGTGTTGTTGCAGGTGCCTTTAACGTTCACGTAAACAATGTCAATAAAAATTCTATCGCTTCTGATAGTAGCTTTGACACAACTAAGATTGCTAACCCATATGAAGGTAACCAATCTCAATCATCTTCAAATACAAATCTAGCAGCTGCAAAAGCAGCTTATGAAGCTGCTAAGCAAGCTAACAATCAAGCTCAAAGTGACTTGGCTAGCAAGAAAGCGGCTTCTGAGTCAGCAACTCTTAAGCTTAAGAATACTCAGTCAGAACTTGCAGCTCTTAAAGCGACTGCAAGCAAGTTGGCAGCTGCTCAGAATAACCTTTCTGAAAAACAAGCAGCCCTTGCAACTGCTAAATCAGAATTGGAAAAAGCTAACGCTGCAGTTGAAAGCCTTAATGCTAACGCTCAAGAAAAAGCAGCAGCCCTTAGCAAAGCTCAAGCAACTCTTGATGAAAAACAAGCAGAGCTTAAAACAGCTAAAGATAAACTTGCGACAAGTTCTGCAACCTTGCAACGTTTGACAAATGCATACAACGCTGCTAAGCAAGATACTGCTAAGAAACAAGTAGCATTGACACAAGCTAACCAAGCTTTGACTGCTGCTAAGAACCGTCTAGCAGCCCTTACAAATGCTTCAGGTAACCTAGCTAAGGCTAAAGCAGAACGTGCAACAGCCTTTGCCAAACTTACTGCAGCCAAAGGTGCTCTTTCAACTGAACGTGCGAAACTTGTTGAATTGTCAGCTAAGCGTGATAAATTAACGAGCGAATACACGACTGTTCAAACAGCCTTCGATAACTACATGAAAGCTAAGGCAGACAAAGAGCGTCAAACACAATTGGCTAAAGAGTTCGCTAACATTACATCTAAAGGTCTTACACCAGTACCTGTTTACGATGTAGATGGTAAAGTTGTTGCTTTCACAACACAAGAAAAAGTAGCTCAACCTACAACTCAAATTTCTGTAAATTATGGTCAAACCAAAGCTGAGAAACAAGCTCCTGTACAAGAAGCAGACAGCTTGCCAGAAACAGGTGAGTCAACTGCAGCAGGATTCAGCCTTGCAGGTCTCTTTATGACCCTATTGGCCTTCCTTGGATTTGTTGACAGACGTACACGTCGTAACTAATTATAGACAAAAAAACGGCAGATGCCGTTTTTTTATATGTCTGAGAATCTAAAAAAGTTAAGGTTTCGACCTTAACTTTTTCGTTTTTAACCCAAGAAGCGTTTGAGGAATTCCTTGGTACGTTCTTCTTTAGGATTTTCAAAGATTTGTTCTGGGCTACCTTGTTCAGCGATTACCCCTTTATCCATGAAGATGACACGGTCTGAAACGTCACGTGCGAATTCCATTTCATGGGTAACGATAATCATGGTCAAACCAGTTTCAGATAGCTCCTGCATAGTCTTGAGTACTTCCCCTACCATTTCTGGGTCAAGGGCTGAAGTTGGCTCGTCAAAGAGGATGGCTTCTGGATCAACAGAGAGGGCACGAGCGATTGCTACACGTTGTTTTTGTCCCCCTGAAAGTTGTTTTGGTTTAGCTTTCCAGTATTGTTCCCCCATACCAACTTTCTCCAAGTTAGCTTTTGCGATGCTTTCAGCTTCTTTACGGTCACGTTTGAGAACGGTTGTTTGAGCTACGATAGCATTTTCTAAAACATTAAGGTTTTCAAAGAGGTTGAAGGATTGGAAAACCATACCAAGTCTTTCACGATAGGTAGTGAGGTCGTAACCTTTTTCAAGGACGTTGTCCCCATGATAGAGGATTTCACCACCTGAGGGTGACTCAAGTAGGTTAATAGAGCGAAGGAAGGTTGATTTCCCTGAACCTGAAGAACCAATAATTGAGATAACCTCACCCTTTTTGACGCTGAGGGAGATATCTTTGAGGACTTCATTTTTTCCGTATGATTTTTTGAGGTTTTTAATTTCTAAAATCGTCTCAGTCATTAGTGAATCCCTCCTTGTGTGTAAGTATCTTGATCCAAACGGCGTTCTACATAACGCAAGATGCGTGTCACTGTGAAGGTAAGGACAAAGTAGATTGCTGCGATAACAAAGAATGTTTGGAAGTATTGATAAGTTTGGCTTGCGACAGTGTTACCTGCGAAGTAAAGTTCCACAACAGAGATAACGTTCAAAACAGAGGTATCCTTGATATTGATAACGAACTCATTACCAGTAGCTGGCAAGATGTTACGGATAACCTGCGGAAGAACAATCTTACGCATGGTTTGACCATGGCTAAATCCAAGAGCAGTTGCAGCTTCAAATTGTCCTTTATCTACAGCGAAGATACCACCACGAACGATTTCACTCATGTAGGCTCCGGTGTTGATAGAAACGATGAAGACAGCTGCTAGGGTACGGTCAATATTGATACCAAAGGCCTGGGCAGTACCGTAGTAGATAACCATAGATTGTACAATCATTGGTGTACCACGGAAAACTTCGATATAGACATTAAGAACCCAACCGAAGAGTTTTTGGAGCAAGGCTACAAATTTATTAGCAGCTTTAGGAGCTGTGCGGTAAACACCAATCATAAGACCGATGAAAGTACCCACAACTGTACCGATAATTGAGATAAGAAGGGTAATTCCTGTACCACGTAAGAATTGTGGCCAGTTCTTAGCGATGATATTGCTCATCTGACTAAAGAAGTTTCCTTTTTTAGCCTCATCAGTCTTATCTGCAGGTTGGATGTCAATGATGTGATCCATCAGTTTGACACGTTCCTCTTGGCTGATTCCAGCAAGGACCTTATTGACTTGTTCCATTTGCTGGCTGTCTCCTTTGCGAAGGCCGACGGCCAAGGATACGTCATCATCTGAAACCTGGAAACCACCATCTTTAAGCGTAATCATCTTATATTTTGAGCTAGCTTCTTCGGCAGTTTTAGCTTCAGGACGCTCTGAAACATAGCCATCGATGATACCAGATGCAAGGGCTTGGCGCATAGCACCGAAGTCTCCCATAGCGGTTTGTTTGCTGACACCTGGGATTTGATCAATCAAATTATAGAGATAAACCCCTTGTTGAGCTGTGATTTTAGCATCCTTGAAGTCTTTAAGACTCTTAGCGTTGGCATAATCACCGTCTGAGCTGACAACCATGACAGGTTCGCTTCGGTAGTAGCTGTCTGAAAAGTCGATTTCTTGACGACGTTCAGCTGTTGGGCTCATACCTGCGATGATCATATCGATTTTGCCGGAAGTGAGGGCAGGAATCAAACCTGTCCAAGCTGTTTTGACTACCAAGGGTTTCTTGCCTTGAGCTTCAGCGATTTTTTTAGCGATTTGCACGTCATAACCGTTGGCATACTGTTTGGTACCTTCGATTGGAACGGCTCCGTTTGAGTCATCGTCCTGCGTCCAGTTGAAAGGTGCATAGGCAGCCTCCATACCGACACGGAGATACTCGTCTGCTTGAGCGCTTGATACTCCGCCAAAAACGAGGAGGAGCGCTGCAAAGCAGGCTACAATAATTTTTTTCATTGAAACAATGTCTCCTATAAAAATGTCATACCTTACTATTTTACAGGAAATTAGGATTAATGACAATAAGTTGGGATTAGAAAAACAATCTCTATATCAAGATTGTCTTCAAATACAAGTTGTAATTTGATATAATGGGAAGGACGATTTGGAGCCTTGATCATTTTTGGTGTGATGAGGCTAGCATTTTAAAACGGAGATAATTATGCAAACGGCACAATTTATTATTGAATTACTAAAAGCAGTCTTTCTTGGGATTGTCGAAGGTATCACTGAGTGGCTACCGATTTCATCTACAGGTCACTTGATTTTGGTGAATGAATTCTTGAACTTGAGACAAAGTAAGGATTTCATCGATATGTTTAATATCGTTATCCAACTTGGTGCTATTCTTGCGGTTATGGTCATTTACTTTAAACGTTTGAATCCCTTCCAACCTGGTAAGACAGCACGTGAAGTGCAATTGACTTGGCAACTTTGGCTCAAGGTGGTCATTGCCTGTATTCCTTCAGCCTTCTTTGGTCTTCTTTTAGATGACTGGATGGAGGCCCATCTCAGTAATTTCTTTGTAGTAGCTATCATGTTGGTGGTCTACGGGATTGCCTTTATTTGGATTGAGGACCGCAATCGACGTGTAGAGCCTAAGGTAACGGATTTGGCACGTATGTCTTACAAGACAGCTTTCTATATTGGTCTTTTCCAAGTATTGAGTATCATTCCAGGGACAAGCCGTTCAGGAGCTACTATTCTTGGGGGTATCATCGTTGGTACGAGTCGTAGCGTAGCTGCTGACTTCACCTTCTTCCTTGGTATTCCAACCATGTTTGGTTACAGTGGCCTTAAGGCGGTTAAGTATTTCATTGACGGGAATACCTTGACAGGTGGACAAGTGGCTATTCTCTTGGTAGCTAGTGTGACAGCCTTTGTTGTCAGCTTGTTCGTGATTCGCTTCTTGATGAATTACATTAAGAAACATGATTTCACAGTTTTCGGAAAATACCGTATCGTTCTTGGTATTATTGTGCTTCTCTATGGAGCTGTCAAACTTATTTTCGGATAATTACTGTTAAGTAAACTGAAAAGGACTTCGATTGAAGTCCTTTTTATCTGGTTGAGAGATTATTTGTGGAGAAGTTTTCCAAAGATAAGGTAAGCTAGCAACCATAGGACCAATCCGCAAGTCAAGAAGCTAGCTAGGATTTTCAAGAGGTCCACGACATTATGCAAGGGATACCATCCGGACAAACAGAGAATTGGAAGGATGGTAACACACATGATAGAGAAGTGGAGAAGAGATTGCTGTTTGAGCGATAAACGGTTATCGTCGTAAATGGGAGCAGTTGCTAGTATGATGGCAACGATTAGTCCTGTAAGAAAGGTAGATTTGTTCACTTGATAAGGTTGCCCCGACAAGTAGAGAAAGAGCGTCAATAAACTCGTTATTCCTCCAGCAATGCTAGCTCGTAGCCACCCTTTTTTATAGGCAGTCATGGTCATCACCTCCGTGTATATCTTCACTTTCATTATACTCCATTTTAGGATAGGTGACGGGTATAAATAGGAAAATACAAGGTTTTGTTAGCATTAAGAAGTTTTTAGAAATCCTTTCCAAAATAAGACTCAAACTTGCTCAGAAATTGCTATCTCTTGGCTTTTCTAGTATAATGAAATAACTACTCGTGCGAGGTTTTTTACATATGGAAATGAAACAAATAAGCGAGACAACTCTAAAAATCATGATTACCATGGAAGATCTTGAAGAACATGGTATGGAATTGAAAGATTTCTTGATTCCCCAGGAAAAAACAGAGGAATTTTTCTATACTGTCATGGATGAGTTGGACTTGCCTGATAACTTTAAAAATAGTGGGATGCTGAGCTTCCGTGTCACGCCACGCAAGGATCGTGTGGATGTCTTTGTGACTAAATCAGATCTTAAGGAAGACCTTGATTTCAATGATTTGTCAGATATGGATGACTACTCAGGGCTTTCTCCAGAAGAGTTCCTAAAGGCTCTTGAGGGTAATTTTATGGACAAGGGTGACATCGAAGCACACCATAAGCTTGAAGAGCTTGAAAAGACCTTGGAAGAGGTTGATAAAGCTATGACAGAGCCTACTAAGGAAGTGGCTGAAGAAAATATTCGTGAAGACTATACCCACTATGTCTTGGCC
>ENA-ORRR01000819-ORRR01000819.1-human-gut-metagenome-genome-assembly--contig:-NODE-819-length-25358-cov-2.80694_pt1 | contig 25358 bp, 23 predicted proteins | sample MGYA00242182_ERZ509148 | MGnify/ENA primary metagenome ERZ509148 (study PRJEB26280, sample SAMEA2338674) | human gut metagenome | biome: human gut; feature: human-associated habitat; material: faeces... | reverse complement strand
CACGCTGGTGTTCGTCATCGACATCATTTCCACCCGCTGACCATAGGTCAGCACATGACGAACGCCGGGGTCATAGCCGGCGTTTTGTCATAAATAACGAAGATTGTTTCAGCATCGACAACGGTTCAGGAGGACGATATGGCTGAGGACAAGGTCTACCTGCTGACGCAGGAAGCATACAACAAGATGAAGGAAGAGCTCGCCCATCGTGAAGGTGAGCTGCGTGAGGAAATCGCGCACAAGATCGCCGTGGCGCGTGCCGAGGGCGACTTGTCCGAGAACGGCGGCTACCAGGCCGCCCGTGAGGCGCAGAGCAAGAACGAGGGCCGCATCACCGAGCTCACCGTCAAGCTGCGCGATTCCAAGATCATCGAGAATGCTCCGGAAGGCACCGTGGGCGAGGGCTCTGTGGTGACCATCGAGCTCAACGGCAACGAGATGACCTACGTGCTCGGCAGCCGTGACATCGTGGCCGGCACCGACTACGACATCATGACCCCGGATTCCCCGATTGGCAAGGCCATCGAGGGCGCCAAGGTGGGCGACGTCGTTTCCTACACCGCACCGAACGGCCGCGAGCTGTCCGTGACTGTCAAGGCCGCCAAGCCGCTGGCCTGAGTTAAGTGACTGGTATGCCCCCGTAGGCGGGGGCATACTTATATGTCGTAGCGCTTATTGCCACAGCGAGACGATCACCATGTAGATGGCCACCATATGGCAGGCATATCCGGCCACCGTTCCGCAGTGGAAAATCTCATGGAATCCGAAGACGCGAGGCCAAGGGTCGGGCTTGCGCAAGGCGTAGACGATGGCGCCGAGGATGTAGCAGGCACCGCCGGCGCACAGCAGCACCACCACGGCTGGCCCCGCATACGGCGAATTCCAGAACATCACCATATAAGCCAGGCCGTAGATGCCGAAGATGATGTACACCACCGTATACAGCCAGCGTGGTGCATTGATCCAGATCACATGAATCACGATGGCGATGGCCGTGCACGCCCACATCGATATGATGATCACATTGCGCCAGAACGGTTCCAGCGCAAACGAAACCGGGGTATACGTGCCGGCAATGAGCAGGAAGATGTTGACATGATCGATACGCCGCAGCACATCGGTGACGCGCGGGCTCCAATCGCCCAGATGGTAGCAGGCCGAATTGGTGAACAGAATCAGCGACGCTGTCATGAACACGGCACACGCCCACTTCAGACTCGCGCCATGTGCCAAGCATATAAGCACGATGCCTGCCGCCAATGACAGGGGAGCGGCAATCGCGTGAATCCAGCCGCGCATCAACGGCTTTGGCCGTCCGTGCACGTCGAGACGAATCTTGCGTTCCACTTCCGCAGGGGCAATGCCCTCGATTTTCAGCGCACGGTTCTCCGCTTTGGCGAGCTTGTGCCGGGCCTTCTCCTCGGCTTTGGCTCGAATGGCCTCGGCCTTGAACTGGGCCTTGGCCCGTACGGCATCAGCCTTGGCCTGCAACGCCTGTTCGCGCGCCTCGATAGCCGCCTGACGCTTGGATGCGATGGTGGCATCCTCTGCAATCGTCGCGCTGTTATGAGCGTCGTGATGCATCGTCTTTTCCGAGTCGCCGGTTGTTGATGCCATGGTGATGCCCCCGTTTCACGAGTTGACGATACGCTTCTTACGCTGCCGTAACCTACGTTAGCGTAACTTTTATGCTTGTCAATACCGACTCGCACGAACACTATCACCCAATGGCGGCGATACTATGGAATCCGAAGATGAGAACGTCGCAGCAATAAAGGGCTCGGCGATGGTGTATTGCACGGAGTGTGGGTTTGCCAACGAGCAAGGAAATGCCTTCTGTTCGCAGTGCGGAAGCCCATTGGAGCAGCCCGAGGCCAATCCGGCGGCCCCTGCTTCTCCTGAACCTCCCGCCGGGCGTCCTGGCGTCGATCACACCAAAGCGCAGGCAAACGCGATGATGGGTTCCATGGACACAGCAATGCCGGCAATATGGTGGCGGCTTCGGATATCAAACTGTACGTGATGCTTGCCGTGTACGATAAGCAACATGCCGGCACCTTGGCCACGGGCGGGAAGCCGTGCAACGCGATTGGCGCGGTATTGAAGATGCGATGTCGTCATAGTCGTCGTACTTGCCCGTGTGGCTTGCCGCGACGGCGGCGGTGCGTCTGCGTATGATAGGGGCATGGCTGATTTTTCACATATCCTTGCAACGCGCCCCGACTTCGACGACGAGGACCGCGAGTGGCTGCATCATCTTGTCGCCGATTGGCAGGTGATCGCCGATTTGAGCTTTGCCGATCTGCTGCTGCTGGTACAGGATGGCGATGGCAAATACGTGGTGGCCGAGCAATGCCGTCCATCCACCGTTATGACGCTGCGGGCGGAAGACGTGGTGGGAAACGTCATGCCGGACGACATGGTCGGCGAATTGGACGCCGCCATGCTCTCCAGCGTGGTGTTCCGCTCCACGGTATTGAGAACCGTGGGCAAGGCGACCGTCTGCAACGTGTACGCGCCGGTTCGGCACAATGGCAAGACCTTGGGCTTGGTCGTGCGTGAGACCAATATGGCCACACGAGAATCCAACGGCCGATATGAGTCGGAAAGCATCAACGCCGGCAAGCATCTGTACGAGATGATTCCGCGAGGCCAATTCCCCTACAAGGATTCGGTGATGAGCCAACGCCATATCGCTCGCGTGGCGGACGGCTTCATCATCCTGACCATGGACGGCGTGGTTCGATACGCAGCCCCGAACGCCATCAGCTGCTTTAGGCGTCTCGGTCTGCTGACCACCATGCCTGGCCATTACCTCAGCGAACTCGGCACACAGCTATTGAAGGAGAACGACCCTGTTCCGGAAACCCTGCCGTTGGTGTTGACAGGCAAAGCCGCGGTCGACTCCGAACTCAACGCCAACCGTTCCGCCGTCTCGATGCGCTCGTTGCCCTTGTATGACAACAACGGCCGTATCGGAGCGATTCTGCTATGCCGTGACGTCACCGAGCTGCGCCGTCGTGAGCAGGAGCTGCAGACCAAGGACGCTACGATTTCCGAGATTCACCATCGTGTCAAGAACAACCTGCAGGCCGTCTCCGCATTGCTGAGGCTTCAGGCTCGTAAGACCAAGTCGGATGAGGTCAAGAAGGAATTGCAGGAGGCGCAACGCCGCGTGCAGACCATTGCCATGGTGCATGAGGGATTGAGCCAGACCGCCGACGAGGTCGTCGACTTCGACAAGGTGATCGCCAACCTGCTGCGCATGGCCGTGGACCTAGCCACGATGAAAGACCAGCACATCGATATCAACTACATGGGCAAGTTCGGCATGATGCCCGCTCAGGATGCCACGCCGCTGTCCCTCGTGCTGACCGAGCTCATCACCAATTCGGTGGAGCATGGGTTCGAAGGCCGCAAGGATGGCCATATCACGATTTCCGTGGGCCGCTCCGGCCCGAACCTCAATGTGGTGGTCGAGGATGACGGTTCCGGTCTCGGCTCCGAAGAACAGGGTGGATTGGCTCGTTCTTCCGGTTCCGGTTTGGGCACGCAGATCATCAACACCTTTGTGACCAATGATTTCGGTGGTTCCGTGCATTGGGAGCCGCGCCGCGAAGGCGGCACCCGCGTGGTGCTTGATATGAAGCTCAGGGCTGCTCAGGACGAGTGATGCGAAGCCCGAAATGAGGAAACCCTCCCAAGCGGGAGGGTTTCCTAGTATGACGAAGCGATAATCAAAACATCAGATTTGCATCTGCATGGCCTGAGAACGGCGGGCGCTCATCTTCGCTCAAGCCGCCCCACACGCCGTAATCCTGATTGGTGTCCAGTGCGCACTTCAGGCATGCGTCAATCACTTTGCAGGTGCGGCACACGGCCTTGGCCTCCTCAATCTGCTGATAGGCTGCACCGGTGTTGCCCACCGGGAAGAAGAGTTCCGGATCCTTGTCACGACATGCGGCCTTGGCTCGCCAATCAAAAGCGCTGCTCATTGCTTGCCTCCCTTAAAAGCCCCGTGGCTGGGGTTGTTCCTTAAGTCCAGTACCAAGGTAACCACGAACCGTGGTGATTTTCAAGAGGTTTTGCCGAGAAAAAACCGAAGTTTTCACGAAGCGCACTGCACCAGACATGCCGATGTGCCCTCGATGAGCACGGCCCGGCCCGCGTTGTCGGCATCGATATGACTCATCATATCCAATAGGCGAGCGGGGACTCCGGCCATAAGATCGGACGTTCTCTCCCCGCACGGGAACACGATTCTGGTATTGCAATGCTCCGGTATACGTATCGGGCGAATCGTGCTGACGGCGAATACCACGCTGACGGACTCATCGGCCAACGCATGTGTGAAAGACAGCGCCTGCTCGTCGGTGCGGAATGGGTCGAACAACTCATCGGCGTCGTCGACGAACCACACGATATGCGGAGGCGGTGGTGCATCCGAGCTGGCATACGGCGTGCAGCGGCCGCCATGAAGCCATTGCGAGCTCCATACCCGACGATGCGGGGAACTGACACGTACCGCCAAGCCATCAGCCATGCTGGCGTGTCGAGCCAATGTTTTCAGCAACGTGGTTTTGCCGCGCCCCTGCGGGCCGATGACACCGATATTGCCACCGGTGAGGGATACCGTCGCCTCTCGCAGGTTGATGCCATCGTCGGCAAGTCCAAATCGAATGCGTTGCGGTGCGTGGTCGGCCACAGTCCGGTCTTTTACGTGCCGGGGGAGTGGCGCGGTAAACAGGGACGGTTGCGGCGGGCTTCCGACGAACCGCGATGCGAACGCGATCTGGCGGCACACCGCATCGATATCGCGTGCCGTTGCACAGCGGAATGCCGTCACCTGTTCGGAATCGTTGCAGAACGCCGCACCGGGCATTGCCGGACTGAGGTCGGCGGCACGACCATCGCCAAGCAGCTCGCATGATTGCAGACGGTCCCGAACCCGTAAACAAATGCTGACGGACATATTCGCCTTCATATCGGCACTGACCTGACCCATGGGATTCTGCGTACAGGCGATCAGATACATGCCCAGTGACCTGCCGAGCGAGGCAATACGCACCAGACGATTCACATAATCCGGGAGCTGGTCCTTCAGGGCATGGAATTCGTCAATGACCACGATCAGGCGCGGTGGTGGATTGACCATATCGCGGATATCGGAAGCATGGACAGCGGCGGACAGCTGTTCACGGCGTGTCAGTTCGGCTTCCAGCGCACGCAACGCGCGTACGGCATGCGCCAGATCCAGATCGCATACGCTGCCCACGGTATGCGGCAACCGTTCGAGTTTGCGGAACGCGGAACCGCCTTTGAAATCCAAGAACACGAAATTCAGATGCTCAGGCCCGTTCATCGAGGCGAGCGCCAGACACCAGCTTTGCAGCAACACGGATTTTCCGGAACCAGTGGTGCCGGCCACCAGAGCATGCGGCCCCTGACGGTTCAGATCGAGCATCAGCGGCTCGCTTCCGGTCATGCCGATCGGCACCGCAAGGTCAAGGGGTTCAAGCCAGCGGCCCACAATGGCGCGCCATGGCAGGCGTGCGAAGTGCAGCAGCGATTCTATCGGCTGCGACGGCGCATGACGGAGGTCTGCGGCGCGGTCATCGGCGTCGCCCGTGATACCGACATCGATCGTTGCCTGTTGCGGATCGGGAGCCTTCTCCGGGCCTGGAGGCGAGGGGAGCGTCAGCAGCAGGGACACGAGACAGGCGAATATGCCCGGTGCGATCATGGCGGCGAACAGCCATTGCCCGTGCAACAGCAGTATGACCATCATCAATGCCTGCGCGATCATCGGGCATGCCGCGGCAAACATGGTCAGGCGGGCGCGCAATGGCGGCGCGCCCAAACGGTGCTTCGCCCGGGATACGGCGGATGCCGTATGGACGGAATGTCGCTTCGAATCGTTCTGCTGTGATGTCATGCTTCCAGCGTGGGGGAACGCATGCCGAAAGCGCAAGCCGAATCAAGGTATGTGGTTCTAGCTTGCCGAGTTATCCACATGACATTTTGCCCGTGCATGATTGGCGGTGTAGGCAACGGTGACGATCATGCGCCGATGATGAAGCCGATGGGCTCCGGGAAAGCGTCGGTCAGCCTTCCGCCAGATTGCCCACGGTGCCGGCCTTATACGTGCGTCGGCAAGTTGATTGAACAGTTCGGTGTTCTTGGCGTCGTCAAGCAGCACCGAGGAACCAACGCCATCAACGTAATAATCGGGGTCGGACCAGTACACGCTGCCGGAGATGCCATTCGAGCCGGTGGCGCTTTTGAACGCCAACGCCATGGTGAGCAACGTGTAAGGGTTGGTCTTCTCGTCCACGGTGAGTGCGCTCATCGCGGCATTGGACACTGCCACGATTTTGGACGGATTGGTCAGGGTCTCACTGCTGGAAGCCTTCTTGACGATGGCCGAGATGACCTGTCGCTGGCGTTCGTTGCGTCCGAAGTCTCCTCGCGCGTCGGCATATCGCATACGAGAGAAGGACAATGCGGTGGAACCATCCGCCGTATGGCATCCCGCCTTCCAGTTCAGTCCGGAATAGGAATCCTGAACATCCTCGTCATAGCACAGTTCGATACCGCCCAAGGCGTTCACCACGTTCTGCAGACCGCCGAACTTGATCTGTGCCACATGATCGATTTTCTGGCCGGTGATCTGCTCGACGTTGCTTACCAAAGCCTTCTTGCCCGCAATCAGCGCCACCGCATTGATTTTCATGTACTGGTTATCGACGTTCATGAGCGAATCGCGGGGAATGGAAACCAACGAACTCGGCCCGCTTTTGGGCTTGATCAGCACCAGAATCGTATCGGTCCTGAAGCCAGAGATATTGTCTACGCCGCCGTAATCGGTGGAACCGTCACGCTCATCGGAGCCAAGAATCAGCCAAGTCGAGGCCGGCGTGTTGGGGGTGTCGGTCAGCCAGTCGCTCCGATTCAGTTTGCTGTCCACCCATTGCCAGGCACCGAAAACGGAAAGAATCAACGCCGCCACCAGTACCGCGATTGCGCATAGGGTGATGCGTAAGGCTCGCGGACGGCGTGCCGTTACCGTTTTCGCCGTTGCCGCCGCCGGCCGGCCAAGATGGCTGAACTTCGTGGACACGTTTGCTGCTGGCGATGAGGGCCGGGAAACCGGCATATCCGACGGATTGCGCACGGCGTTGCGGGATGAGCCGGAAGACATCCGCGCTCGCGACGGCGGAATGCTGCGCGGTGCGGCGGCATCCGGAGCCGTGCTGCGAGTGGCGCGTCCGGTTTTCGGAGAAAAACTGGGCGGAGTCCGCCTGCCGTTGTCCGCGACGTTGGCGCTTGCCGTGGCGTTGGCGTTCAGTTGAGGCTCTTCGATGTCATTTCCCGTGACGGACGGACGGGCCGATGGAGCTTGACCTGACTGGCGCGAGGTTCGGGCGGGGGCGAAGGAGCGTGGCACCTGCCCGGAAGGCCGGGTGCGTCGATTTCCCGCAGGAATGAAGCTTGGCGGGTTGATATGCGGATCCGCCCCACCTGATTCCTGCGTCATAACCCCTCCTGAAACTGTCGATTGTCTGAATGACACTTTGACACAGCATCCGCCGGGTGTTCCTGCGCTATGGTGTTCCTGCGCAGGAACGGCACAATATCATGTGCAACGGCGTCAGGGCATCGCGTTCACGCCATAGCACACAGTTCCATAAAAATGATGTAATGACACGAGAAAGAATTTGACAAAACCGAAATTGCATGTGTGTAATTTAGTCCGTATGAAAAGCTCAATAGGCAAGGAGAATCGCATGTGGGGTGTGGTCGACGATTCAGCCGAAGAGCCATGGCACGAATTGTGGGGACTATTCCGACCTGATGGCGATGTATCTTGGCAGCACAAGGCGTTGTGCGCGCAAACCGATCCGGAGGCGTTCTTCCCGGAAAAGGGGGGCTCGACCCGTGATGCCAAACGTGTGTGCGCAAAATGCGAAGTGCGTGAGCAATGCCTGAAATGGGCCATCGACCATGATGAGCGATTCGGTATTTGGGGTGGCATGAGCGAGCGCGAACGCCGTCGATATAAGCGAGAGCACCGGGAGCGGGCGTAGCTCCACACACCCCCTTCAAGTCTGGTGCGTACACTGGGAGTTTATGAGTCCGACAGGTAATAGCGATATTCATGAGGCGTTGGCCGACGCCATGTCTTCTCGACCATATACGCATAGGCAGGATGTGGATACCGGCATTACGGCTGTGATCACCGTTGAGGAGGATATGCGTTTCCTCCGGTCTACATTGCGTTCGGTATTGACGCAGAATGTTCTTCCGGGGGTCGTCATCATCGCCGACGCGACCGGGCGCACCAGTTCGAGGATAACCACCTCGTTCGAGGTCATCCCCTCGCCATCGGGGCCGGTGATGGAGGTGCCGCAGTCCAAGCATGTGACCATTCACATCGTCTCGGCCAAGGGCGCACGCTCCTTCGGCGATGCGGTCAGCCGGGCATTGGATCGTGCCGATCTGGATGACGCTCCCCGCGCATTGTGGCTGCTCCATGATGATTCCCGCCCTTCGGATGACTCATGCCTTGAACGATTGCTTGAGGCGTGGCGCAATACGCCGGGCGCCAGTGTGCTCGGGTGCAAACAGTGCGATTGGGAAGGCTCCCATCTGCATGATGTCGGTATGTATGCGGGTCACCACGCCGTGCATTCCCTGGTGGTCGATGGAGAACCCGATCAGGAGCAGTATGACGGGCGGCAGGATGTGTTTGCGGTGTCGCTGGCAGGCGCGCTGGTGTCCATGTCGCAATTCACGCGACTGCGGGGCATCAATGCCTGGCTGACCACCTACAGCGAATCGGTTGATTTCTGCCGCCGTGTCTGCCTGAGCGGCGGACGCGTGGTGGTTGTCCCGCAAGCGGAGATATCACATCGTCGCGCACGGTATGAGGGCATTCGTACGCGAGGCGGGGAACCGCTTAAGGACGATCACACGGTCAATCATGCGATGACGGTGCATCGCTCCCAACAGCGGTATCTGTACACGGACCTGGCCATGTCGTCCTGGTTTATCGTCTGGCTGTGGAGGCTGCTCCGCAGTTTTGGCATGGCCATATCCATGATGTTCGGCAAGAAGCCGTATGAAGCATGGGTGCAATTGTGCCTGCCATGGCTGGCCTTGGCCGATATCGCGGGAAACATGAAATCACGCAGTCTGGTGGCCAGACAATCGAAGGTCGCCGCATCGTCCCTGCATGTCTTGTTCGCAGACAGCCAGCAGATCAAGCAGTTCCATGATCGTCGGGATGCATTCCAATCCCAGCAGGGCAGAGTGCTGCTCAGTCCGCTGGAACGTGCCCATCTGCGGACACGCACCATATATCGCTGGAGTGCGGCCGTGGTGATGGCGCTGGTGTGCTTTGCGGCCATCGCGGTGATGTATTGGCCGGTGTTCCGTTCGATATTCTCCGGCGGATCGTTGTATTCCGATGTGTTGCTTCCCACCGGTGCCAGCTTCACGCAACTGGTGCAGTCCGCCACCACGCCGTGGGTGTTTGGCAGCGGCACCGGCATTCCTGCGCCGCCCACGCCGTGGCTGCTGGTGCTGATGCTGGCCTCGTTGGTCACGCTCGGCCATGTGACCGCCGCTTTGGCGATGATACTGTTTGTGGCCGCGCCGCTGAGCGCATTGTCGTTCTGGGCGCTGGCGGGCGTATTCACCCGCTCGGACGTGGTTCGTGTGCTGGGAGGACTGCTGTGGGCATCCACCGGCATTATGTTCGGCTGGTATGCGCAGGCCAATATGCCGATGCTTACCGTAATGGTGTTCCTGCCGGCCGCGTTCGCATTCGTGTTCCGTGCCGTGGGCATGTACCATACCGAAGACCCGCTCAAGCCGCGCGCATCCGTTCAGGCCGCGGCCATCGCCGCACTGTGCTTCATCCCTGTGGTGGCCGCTGAACCGCAGCTGCTGTTCGCGCTGATCGTCGTGTTCCTGATGTTCCTGCTATTCGTGCGTCGCAAGCGCGCCATGCTGTTGCTAATTCCGGTTCCTGCCGCCTTTGCGGTGGCTCCTACGCTCGTCAATGCGGTGCGTTACGCCGATTTGGGCATGTGGCGTCAACTGTTCGGCGACATCACGGTGCCAACGTCATCCGCCAACGGGTCGCCGGCGTCGCTGAGTCTGCTTGAGGCCGCACAGCGTGCGCTGGGATGGCGAATGGGGTCGACTGATTATGCCGATTTGGCGGTCACTGTGCTGTTTGGCGTCATCACGCTGCTTGCTCTTGCTTCGCTGGTGCTGCCGTTCGCGTTGCGGACCTCGCGACTGATGTGGGTGGTAATCGTCTGCGGAGGCGCGCTCGCCCTGGTCTCCAGCCGTGTGGCCATAACCGTGGATGCCGATGGTGTCGTGGCCGGTTCCGCGCAGCCGGGCATCGCGATGATGATATTGGGCTTCCTCGCCTGCGTGTGTCTCGTCGCTGGTGGGGCGGTGAAGCGATTCCAACCGTTGCATGCGTCTGGCAGTGATCCCGCATCGAAAAAGGACCGTCTGCATGTGCTCATCGTGTCTGGCCGTGTGGTGCTTGCTCTGATACTGGTGTGCTGCATTGGCATCCAATGCATGTATGGCATCGAACGTCATAAGGATGCGGGACTGGGCGTGTCTGAAAACGGCCTGCCCATGGTCACCACCGATTATCTGGAGGCCGGTGCCGATCATCGTGTGCTTGCCGTGAGCGCGGAGACCCGCAACATCGTCAACTATGCGGTGATGCGCACCTCGCGCGGCGATTTGATCGACAGCTCTCCGGTCCAGCGGGCGCGCCTGCTGTCCGGCAAGCATGATGCGGTTGACGAACAACTGGCCCAGGCCTGTGCCTCGCTGCTGTCCAATCCCGACGAAGAGGCCATCGCGGCCATCAGCGCGCTTGGATTCGGCGGCATCTACGTGGTTCCCGAGACCGGCGATTCCTTGAACGACATGCCGTATGAACAGTTGAGCGCGAATATCGCCGCATCGAACGGCACCCAGTCCCTGGTCTCCACGGATAGCGGCAGCTACTATCGTCTGACGCTGCGTAGCAGCGCCTCACAGCAGGTGGATACCTCATGGCAGCAACGTGCACAGCATAGTGTCTGGAGGCACGCCTGGCTGATATGCCTAGGTGTGATCACGGCGTTGTACTGCTTGGTCGCCATGCCTCGCAGACGACCGTCCTACGGATTGGAGGAGCAGGCATGAGCAACAAAACTTCTGGTTTCAAACGTGCGATCGGCATCGTGCTCGGTGTGATCACCATGCTGGTGTTGATTGCGCTGTTCGTCGTTCTCGTCATGGCCCCCATCCCCAATATCTGGGTGGATAAGGTGGCCGCTTCCGATAATGCCATCGACCAGACCGTTAGTCCGACCCAGTCCGAAACCTACTGCCCGGCACCTATAGGATTGGCCGATACCGGCACGTACGGCGACAGCGCCTTCCAGGCCACTGTCGGCAATCTGAGCACACAAGCGCGCTATGCGGCGTTCGGCTCCGTCTACAGCGCCACTGTCTCGGCGATCGGGCAAAAGTCCAGTTCAGATGACGTAACTTTGAAAGACGCCGATTCGACCGACGATTCCTCGGTGAAAACCGGTGCTCAGAAGATCAATCAGGGAGCTCGTCTGATCAATACCCGTATGCTGCAGGCCGCAGCTGGCACCGGCACCGTCGGCACCATCGCATCATGGGCCGATGATGGCGATGTGAGAGGCATATCGGCGGCATCCTGCGTATCGACCTCGCTCAGCCAGTCGTTCCTGCTCTCCGACAGCACGACCGGTACCACACAGCAGCTCATCGTCTCGAATCTCTCCACCAAGCCGACCACCGTCGACATTGCCGTCTGGGGTTCCGAGACAGCCGGGAAAATGGCATTGTCCACCCAATCCACGCTGTCTGTGCCAGCCGAGGGGGAGTCCTCGATGGAACTGTCCGCCGCGGTCGATGGGCAGCATGGTCTGTTCGTGACCGTTTCCAGCAAGGAGACTCCTATCGCGTCCGTGGTGCGCACGGTGACCATGGATGGTCTGACACCGAAGGGTTCTGATTTCGCGCTGCCGCTGCCGACCGCATCCAATGCATCGGTGGCGCCGTCCATCACTGCCGGCGATGCGGTCACCGCTTATCTGTTCGCCAAGGCAGACACCAGCACCGGGCTGTCATGGATTACCGCCAAAGGCTTGGTTCCCGCCAAAGATGCCACCGTCACTGCTGATAAAGTGACGGCGATCGACTTGGGAGAAGCTCCTGATGGGGCGTTGGGCGTGATGTCCACCGCAGAGGACGCCGTGTCGTTCTCCGTCAAGGCCACACGCTCCGGTGACTCCGGCCAAGCCGATTTCGCATTGGTCAATGCCGGCGAGCCATCCGAATTCTCGGGGTTGGCCCTTCCCGACGGAGTAAAGGCCTCCATCACGCTGGCCAATACGTCCAATGCGCGCAGGACGGTCACCTTGCGCGCCTACGATGATGCCGGTGCTTCGGTAACCTCCAAGGAAATCACACTGGATGCGAACGCAGCACAAACGATTGAAGCCGGCAATCTTTCCGGCGATCATGGCACCGCGGTCGTGCTGATGTTGGAGGACTCATCCAAGAAAGTGAGCTGGGGAGCGCGGTTCAGTCACGATTCGTTGCAAGACAAGGACATCGCCGGATTGTCCGTCATCGACGCTTCAACGCTGATGCCCGCCACGGTTCATGTCTGGGCTCGGAACGATTCCTCCATCGTCAAGTAGAAGGGTATGCTCGCCGAAGCGTCAGTTTGATGATGTTTCGGCGGCGATATAGCTGCGGGCCGTGCCACTACCTTATTACAAGTGACACGGCCCGCAGTGTTGTCACAGGCCCCAGTCGGGGTCGATTTCCTCGGGCCTGCGCCCATACAATTCCGCTATGCGGGCCACCAGCTCATCCCTGACGGCCAATTGCAGTTCGAGCTTGGTAGGTGCCTCGGTCTGCAACGGCATGCGGTAGAGCACGACTCGTGCGGGAATGCCGTGGCTGGCGGGGAAGCACTGGGACGTCATATTCGGCTCGGTCTGCCAAGGCGTCGGATCCGAAGGCGGCACATCCTCCACCGCGAACTGGAGCGGACGTATCAGTTCCGGCCACGCTTGGCCGAGCCTGCGAACCTGGGCCGCCACCATATCGTCGAACATGCCGGTGCGAGTGCGGTAACGGGGCAGACGGGTGCCGAACATCGGGGTTCGTGTGCCGCGACCGTGGCGGTTGCGGTAGATTCGTGCGTTCCAAGGTGGCTGAAGCATGGTTCCCACCATAGGGCATGGCGGAGGCAACATGCGTTAGGATTGGTTCATTGGCTGTGAACATTCGTCAACGAGGGAGGCACGACAAATGGTGGTACGTTCGTGGTCCGAACTTGATTTCGATAATGTCTGCTCCAACGCCAAGGTGTTCGGTTTCGATTTGGACAACACACTGGCCAGCTCAAAACAGCCGATGAAGCCCGCGATGATCGAACGGTTCTGTGCGTTGCTCGACCATACGGTGGTGGCCCTGATCTCAGGGGGCGGCATGGCGGTGGTCACCTCGCAGGTGCTGGATGTACTCACCCCGAATGCCAGGCGCGGCAATCTGCATGTCATGCCTACCTCCGGCTCCCGGTATTACCGGTGGGATGGCACGCAATGGGCCTTGGTGTATGCGCATGATCTGTCCGAAGCCACCGTGGCCGCTGTCTCGGAAAGTCTTGAGCGACATGCCCGGGAACTGGGATTGTGGGAACAGCAGGTATGGGGGCCTCGAATCGAGAACAGGGGCAGCCAGATCACCTTCTCCGCTCTTGGGCAGTTCGCGCCCGTAGCGGCCAAGCAGGCATGGGATCGCGATAACACGAAGAAACAGGCGCTGGTCGAAGCGGTCAAGGCCGATCTGCCGCATATGCGGGTCAGGGCCGGCGGATACACCAGTGTGGATGTCAGCGAATGCGGCATCGATAAGGCCTATGCCGTGCGCAAGCTGACGCAGACACTTGGCATACGGGCCGATGAAATGGTGTTCGTGGGTGATCGCATGACGCCTACGGGTAATGACTATCCCGCGGTTGAGGCCGGTGCGATCGGTGTTCGTGTTGAGAATCCGCAAGATACGGTACAACTGCTGGATGCACTGCTTGCGCGATTCGATACTCCAGCTCGATAGTGACGCGTTATGGACGGGCCGAGCGTATACAAGTGGTGGCATGCGATGTGGGCACAGGTCTGCAATCTGCTGTTTCCACGCGGCTGCGCTGGGTGTGACGCGCCGGATGAGGTATTGTGTGCGGCATGCTGGGCCCTGTTCGCGCAATGCCGGGAACGGGATGCAGACAGTGGTGGCGGAGCCCGTATATGGTCCGCATCGATTTATCAGGGAGCGGTACGTCGTGCCATTCTCGACTGGAAGGACCACGACGATACCGAGCTTGACGGCCCGTTCGGCCGCATCATGGTGTCGCTGCTGAACAAGACGCCAATACCATCATCATGCTTGGGTCATCGCGTATTGGTGGTTCCGGTGCCATCATCGCGGGCGTCAATGCGCCGAAGAGGACGTGCCCATACGGCACCGTTGGCCAAATCGGTGGCAGGGGCATTGCGTGGGTACGGCGTCGATGCGCGACCATGCAATGCCCTGAGCTCCTCCACCAAGGCACGCTCCGTGCAGCAGGTCTCTTCGGCACAGCGTGCCCGTCGTATCACCGGTCATGTCAGGGTGAAGCGTGATCTCATCGGCAATGGCGACGCGGTGCTTCTCGTTGATGATATCGTCACCACAGGTGCCACTGTGCGGCAATGCGTTCAGGCGTTTCAGCAGGCCGGCACCAAGGTGGTGGGCGTGCTGGTATTGGCGGATGCCGTGGTGCGACGGTCCGATGACGATATCAACGGGTGAATGACATCGGTGACGATGCCCCAGATAGCAGGCGAAGCGCCGTTGCTCGGCATGTAATCGGGGTATCGCGGATTCTCGGCGTGCAATATGGTGATGCCGGCCCGTGAAACCAGCCGCTTGATGGCGATTTCGTCGTCCATGACAGCCGCAACCACATCTCCGGGGACTGGTGCCAACGAACGATCGACAATCAGCAGATCGCCGTTGTGAATACCCGCATTGATCATGGAATCGCCGGCCATCTGCATAACAAACAGCGTGGCCTCGTGCGCCATGGCCTGTGACTCGGATTGCTGTGTCATGCTGCGCCTCCCACCCTGTATTCGAACATCTGTTCGAATACAGTATACGGTAGGACGTCGGACAATATCAGCGTTCGGCGATGTGATATTTAGGCAGGATGATTTCGAAATCGGCACCTCGCGTGTCGTCGACCACTTTGACGGTGCCACCGTGCAATTGGGCCGCCCAGCGCGCGATGGACAGGCCAAGACCGGTGCCGCCCGACTCGGTGCCGGGACCCGTCTTGCCTTTGACAAAGCGCCGGAAGATGTCCAAACGGTCGGAAGGCGCAATCTGGGAGCCGAAATTCACCACATTGGTCACGATGGTGCCTTGGTTTTCGTCCTCGTGGGCGTCGACCAGCACGGTGGTGCCGTCGGCCGAATGTTTCAGCGCGTTGGCGATGATGTTGGTGAATAGCTGGCGCAGGCGGTCCTGATCGCCTTCCATCGTGATGTCGGCCGGCACGGTGACGCGGATGTCGTGGGCGTGGCCACCATCGGCGATTTCCAACGGCTCGATGGTCTCGTCAAGAAAGTCGGCGAAGTTGAACTTTTCGATATTCAGACTCGCCGCACCGGCCTCCATACGGCTCAGGTCCAGTAGGAAGGCGATGAGATCGGAGAGACGCTGCGTTTGGGTGAGGATGCTCTCCAGATTGGTGGGAGTGGGCTCGGTGACGCCGTCGGCCATGTTCTCGACCATCGCCTGCAAAGCGGAAACGGGCGTGCGCAGCTCATGGCTCACATTGGCGATCATGTCGCGGCGCATTTTATCGGCATGCTCGAGTTCGCCGGCCATCTCGTTGAACGAGCGAGCCAGCTTGCCGACCTCGTCATGACGATCCTGATCGATATCCACGCGGACCGTGTAATCGCCATCCGCCATGGCTTCGGCCACATCGCGCATCTGGCGTAGGGGAGCGGTGATGCCGCGAGAGAAGAAATAGGTGATGCCCAAGGCCACCACCAAAGTCAGCGGCATGGCGATCCAACCGGACCAGCCGAATTTCAGGAGGAACCAGCACATGGCAAACGCGATGGCAGTGGCGATAACGATCAGTGCGCTGAGTTCCAGCTTCAGAGATGAGAACAAATCAACCGGCTTGACGCGAGGTTTCATCGCATCAAGCCGGGATTGCTGTTGTTTTTTGGATGCCATCACGCGGTCGGCGGCTCGAAAGCGTAGCCCACGCCATGCACGGTGCGGATGGTATCGGCACCGAGCTTATGGCGCAGCGCCTTGACGTGGCTGTCGACGGTGCGGGTGCCGGATGCGTCGACCCAGTCCCAGACCTCTTCGAGCAGCTTCTCGCGGGTGAGCACCGACTTCGGGCGGCGGGCCAGCGTGGCCAGCAGATCGAACTCGGTGGGGGTCAGATGCACCTGTTCGCCGTTCACGGTGACGATGCGCTGGGCCGGGTCGATGACCATCGAACCGAAGTCGAGCAGCTTCTCGTTCTCCGAGTTCTTGGCGATGACCTTCGCACGCTCCACGCGGCGCAGCAGCGCCTTGCAGCGGGCGATGAGCTCGCGCATGGAGAACGGCTTGGTCATGTAATCATCGGCACCCGCTCCCAGACCGATGACCTTGTCGGCCTCGTCATCACGTGCGGTGAGGATCAGCACCGGCACCGGACGTTCGGCGACGATGCGTTTGGTGGCCTCTAGACCATCCATAACCGGCAGCATGATGTCCATGATCACCAGATCGGGGCGTAGCTGGGACGCGGCCTGGACGGCGGAAGCGCCGTCCCCGGCCACGCGAGCGGTCCATCCTTCAGCGGTGATGCGCTGGGCGATGGCCGTGGCGAGCGTGGGCTCGTCCTCGACCACCAGCACCGTGCGCGGTGTCGTATTCTGACGCGCTGTGGTATTGAGCATAAATAAACCGGTTACCTTTCAGCCTGTTGACCAGTTCAGTCTTCCGGCTTCAAGAATACAACTCCCAGAGCCGGAACGGTGATCTTCGCCGAGAACGGACGTGAATGATATTCGCCCTCGACCGCTTCGAAGGTGCCGTTGTGGATGTCGGAGCCGCCGTACTTGGCGTCATCGGTGGTGAACACTTCGGTCCACTTGCCGCCGGTGGGCAGCGCCACCTGGTAATCGGACCAGGCCTCACCGGAGAAGTTGACCACCACGGCCAAGGTCTCGCCCTTGGTACCGATGCGCAGGAAGCTCAGCGTGTTGTGGTCGGCATCGTCGCTGGTCAGCCACTGGAAGCCGGCCGGGTCGAAGTCCTGGCTCCATAGTGCCGGATGCGCCTTGTAGAAGGCGTTAAGGTCGGCGACCATGGTCTGGACCTGACGGTGCTCCTGCCAGTTCAGGCAATCCCAATCGATGGAGGCGTCGTGATCCCACTCGCCCCACTGGGCCAGCTCGTTGCCCATGAAGGAGAGCTTCTTGCCTGGGTGAGCCCACTGATAGGCGAACATCGAACGCACGCCGGCCAGCTTCTGCCAGTCATCGCCCGGCATCTTGCCGTACAGGGAACCCTTGCCGTACACGACTTCGTCGTGGCTGATGGGCAATACGTAGTGTTCGGAGTAGGCGTACACCATGGAGAAGGTGATCTCGTTGTGGTGCCACTTGCGGTTGATGGGCTCCTCGTGCAGATACTCGAGGGTGTCGTGCATCCAGCCCATGTTCCACTTCATGCCGAAGCCGATGCCGCCGGCGGAAGTGGGGGCGGTGATGCCCGGCCATGCGGTGGACTCCTCGGCGATCACCATGACGCCGGGGTTGTTCTTGTACGCGGTGGCGGTGGCCTCCTTGAGGAAGTCGATGGCCTCCAGGTTCTCGCGTCCGCCGTAGATGTTCGGGCGCCAATGGCCGGGTTCGCGGCTGTAGTCGAGGTAGAGCATGGAGCTGACGGCATCCACGCGCAGTGCATCGACGTGCAGGTCCTCAAGCCAGAACAGGGCGTTGGCCACCAGGAAGTTGCGTACTTCGCGGCGTCCGAAGTTGAACACATAGGTGCCCCATTCAGGGTGTTCGCCGCGCAGCGGGTCCGGGTCCTCGTACAGCGGGGTGCCGTCGAAGCGGCCGAGCGCGAAGGCATCCTTCGGGAAGTGGGCGGGCACCCAGTCCATGATCACGCCGATGCCGGCCTGATGGAACTGGTCGACCAGGTAACGGAAGTCGTCGGGGGAACCGAGACGGGAGTCGACCGCATAGTAGCCGGTGACCTGATAGCCCCAGGAGCCGGAGAACGGGTGCTGGGCCAGTGGCATGAACTCCACGTGGGTGAAGCCTTCCTGCTTGACGTAGTCCACGAGCTGCTTGGCCAGGTCGCGGTAGGTCAGTCCCTGCCTCCAGCTGCCGGCGTGCACCTCATAGATGGAGACCGGGCCATCATGCGGGTTGGTGGTGCGGCGGTGCTGCATCCAGGCGTCATCGTTCCACTTGTAGGTGGATTCGGTGACGATGGAGGCGGTGTTCGGCGGAACTTCGTGCTGACGCTCCATCGGGTCAGCCTTCATCTCCCACGTGTAATTGGCGTTCAGGATCTGGAACTTGTAGGTCTCGCCCGCGCCGATTCCGGGGATGAAGATCTCCCACACGCCGGAGGAGCCGAGCTCGCGCATGGCATGACGGCGGCCATCCCAAGCGTTGAAGTTACCGACTACGCGCACGGCATGGGCGTTCGGGGCCCACACGGAGAATGCGGTGCCTACCACCTGTTCGCCGGGCGTGCCGTCTGCGCCGCCCATCGGATCGTCATAGCGCAGCACATGCGCGCCAAGCGTCTCCCAGAGCTTCTCGTGACGGCCCTCGCCGAACAGATAGGTGTCCATGTCACCGACTGTGGGCATATAGCGATATGGGTCGTCCTCAATGAGCACTGCGCCGCTTTCCCACTCGGTCCTGACACGGTAGTCGGGAATCGTGGGCTGCTTCTTAGTGCCGGAAGCCGGCACGGTAACCACGAACACGCCGTTGTATTCGTGGGTCATCGGGTATTCGCCATCCTGGGTGAGGATGGTCACGGACTTGGCAAGCGGACGCAGCACGCGGATTGTGGCGGTGTCGGCATGCTTGCCGATGCCGAGATGCCCGCCGAGAACTCCGTGGGGGTTGTAGAATTCAGCATTGCTCGTCGCATCGAGGTCGCCTTGGGCGACAGGCACGGTGACGGTATCTTCCTTGATCTTCGTTTCTTTAGCCATGTCCCAAAGTCTACGTGCGTTGAAGTCGAAAACGCTACATTGGCGCGTCGAAAATGGCGAATTCTTGCCCTTTTCGTTGTGTTTCCGTGGTTGTGAGCGCTCTCATAGGGGTGGTCCAGACCGCATGGCATAATTATTCGAGTTTTCGTGTGTAAGCCGTCAGTTCTCGGAGGGTACATGTCTTACAAAGTCGGCGATATGGTCGTCTATCCGCGTCATGGTGCAGCGAAGGTGGAGGCCATTACCGAGCGGACGGTCAAGGGAGTGACGCGCGAATATCTGCAGTTGTCCGTACTCTCTTCCGACGGTTTGGTCATCAACGTTCCCGTGGTGTGCGTGACATCGTCTCCGCATCCGAAGTGGCCAAGGTGTTCGGCATCCTGCGGACCCCGATCATCGAGAAAGAGATGAACTGGTCTCGCCGTTACAAGCTGAACGTCGAAAAGATCGCCACCGGCGATGTCAACAAGATCGCCGAAGTGGTTCGCGATCTCGCCCAGCGCGATGTCGACGAGCACGGCCTGTCCGCGGGCGAGAAGCGCATGCTCACCAAGGCCCGTGCCATTCTGACTTCTGAGATCGCCTTGTCCGAGAAGATCGACGAGGCGGAAGCCCAGCGTCTGCTCGACGTGAATCTGGGCTACGAGCCCGCTCAGCCCGGTGACGACAAGCATCACACCGCCGAGCCCGAAGAGGCCGCGGCCGATACTTTGGCTCGTGTTGAAGCCGAGAAGAAGTCCAAGAAGAAGTGATTTGATTGTTTTGAGGCCCCGGTCGTGTCCTTATGCGATGCGCCGGGGCTTCGTGATTCATAATCGTTTGCTGCCGTTCGTCTGGGCAGCGCCATCGAAGGGGACTGCATGGGGTCTGTAGGAGTGCTGATAGGGCAAGGTTTTGACGCTCACCGTTTTGCGCCTGCCGGCTCAGGCCGTGAACTGTGGATTGCCGGGCTCTACTGGCCGGTGCCTGATTCATGCAGCGAGGCCGATGCCGCCAAATACGAGGGGATCGAAGGCGATTCCGATGGCGATGTGGCCGCGCACGCTCTGATTGACGCGTTGCTTGCCGCCGCCCGATTGGGAGACATTGGTTCACTGTTCGGTGTCGGTGCGGACGCGCATGGTGCCGGAATGCATGGCATCGATATGTTGCAAGAAGTTGTGGCGCATCTGGCATCCAACGGGTATACGCCGGCATCGGCCTCGGTGGCGATCATCGGCAACCGCCCGAAAATCGGCACACGCCGTGCTGAAGCCGAAGCCGCCCTGTCTGCGGCGGTTGGTTGCCCGGTATCGGTTACTGCCACCACCACCGACCATATGGGATTCACTGGCCGCGGCGAAGGCATCGCCGCCATCGCCAATGCCTTGGTGGAGAAGATATAACAAAGCCCCCGCTATGAATTCGCCAGCGGGGGCAAGAAAAAATGGATGAGATTACTTCCGCATCGTCTCCACGGCTTTGGCGATAGCCCAGAACAGGGTGGAAAGCGTCACGATGATGAAGCTCGGGGGAGCGGGGAACATCGCCGACAGCACGAGTCCGGCCCAAATCGACACCAAGCACAGCACGCTGGCGATCACCATTGCCTTGAATGGGGAGCCGGCCAGAATATTGGCGGTGGCCGCGGGCGTAACCACCAGTGCGAAAATCAGCAAGGTGCCCACTGCCGGCACGGCGATGGTGATCACACCGGCCATAATCGCCATAAACGCCACGTTCATCAGCCCGATCGGCACACCCTTGGCTTGTGCCACCTGCTCATCCAGCGAGCTGAACAGCAGCGGGCGGTAGATGATGGCCAACAATGCCAGCAGCAGTACGTCGAACACGGCGAAGCCGATGATCTGGCCGGTGGTGATGGTCAGGATCGAGCCGAAGAGGATCGACTGCATCTGCTGGGAGGCGGAACTCGACAATCGCGCGAAGAACAGACCCAAGCCGGTGGCGAAGGCCAGCACGGTGCCGGTGGCGATTTCACGCTCGGAAACGCGCTTGCCCAAAGCACCGATCACCAGTGCGCCGCCCAGTGCGAACACGCCCATGCCCAGTGACACGGGCAGGCCGAGCAACACCGCGCCGGTCGCGCCCGGCAGACCGATATGGGCCAGCGCATGGGCCGCGAAGGTGGAACGACGGGCGATGGTGAAGTATCCCATGACACCGGCGGCTAGGGCAATGCACAGGCCGGCGATGAAGGCGTTGGTCATGAATGGAGCGGACAGTGTATCCAGCCATTCGGGATCATACGAAAAGTTGATGGTGCTCATGTCTCTGTATTTTCTCCATGCCTGAGCTGCAGTCCGTTGATGGGCTGTGGGTCGGCTCGCTTGATGTTATCGATTCTCGGCGCTGATGGCGGCACTGCCATTGGTGGCATTGCCGTGCTCGTGATGGTGCAATTGCGCCACTTCGGCTGCCGTGTGCATATCCTGCGGCTGGTCCTGGAGCTCATCCGGCGTCGGGGTCACGAACATGTCTCCCTGCGGAGTGGTGACCACCTGCACCTGTGTGCCGTAGAGGTGGGTGAGTAGGCCGGAGTCGAGCACTTTGTGCATATCGGCGTAGTGCGGGTGACCGTCGAGCAAGTAGACGGCACCGGTCAGAATCGGCAAGAGCATATTGAGATCGTGCGCAACCACCTGGATGGTCATGTTCAGTTCGCGGTTCAGCTTGGCCAGCACGTGTACGGTGGCGCGCTGACTGGCCAGATCGAGGTTGGCCAACGGCTCGTCAAGCATCAGCAGTTGTGGGTCGCACACCAACGCCTGGGCGATGGCCACACGCTGGCGCAAACCGCCGGACAGTTCGGACAGACGGTACCGCGCCTTGTCGGCGATGCCGGTGAACTCCATCGCCTCGAGCGCTTTGGCTTTCTGGGCCTTGGTGATGGGGTGGATGCCGAATCGGGTGCCGGTCAGGCCCAGCAACACGGATTGTTCGGCGGTGAGATTGGAATCGACATTCGCCACATAGCTCTGCGGCACATATCCGATGCGTTTGTTCATCTCGCCTGCGGGCTTGCCCAGCACGGTCAGGCTGCCATGACAGAGCGGCAAAAGGCCCAGCTCGGCCCTCATCATCGTGGTTTTGCCGGTGCCGTTGGTGCCGACGATGGCCGTGACCGAACCGGTGGGAATGGCGAAGGTGCCATGCTGCCAGATGATATGGTCGCCACGCTTGATGGCGGCATCGCTGAACACGATGCAATCGGAAGTTTCACTCATAACGCCCGATTGTGGCAAACGATGCTGACAATCGTTCTCAATATCGTGTACGGATGGTGATAACCAAAGAGAAGGGTTGTGCGGCCATCTCGACAATGGTCGCACAACCCTTCTCATGCAAGGCGTCTATTGGCATTGGCACGAATCCGATGCCGGTGTCCTTTGCTTCTAACTATTTGCCGGAGTCGGTCTGGTCGTTGCCGGAGGCATCGCCGGAATCGCCATTGGCGGCATCGGCCTTTGCCGAATCCTGAGATGAGTCACTGGATGCGGCCGCCTTGCACTGACGGATGTACTTGGGGTCCGTGCTGGAACCGGTGCTGGCCTTGGAGTCTTGCGCATTGGCATCATCCGTGGCGGAGCCTTCGGCGCTGGAATCATCGGAATTCGCGTTGCTGTCCGCGGTATCGCCGTCCGTGGCGTCTTCGCAGCCATAGCTTGGATCCACCGCGTCGATGATGGTGTTGATGAGCTGGTTGATCCAGGCGTTCAGCGTGTCGGCGTCCTTGGGCATTTGTTCGGAGACGTCGACTACCGGCACATCGGCGCGACCGGCAGCGCCAGTGATCATATTGGTCGCGTCACTGGCTTCCTGCGTGTTGTTGACCAGCACATCCACGCCCTTGTCTTCGATGAGTTTCTGGAAAGACTGCAGGTCCGCGGGTGCCGGTTCGCCGCCGGAAGCGGTCGATTGCGTATACCCCTTGGGCGTCTGATCTTTGAACCCAAGATCGGCCATCAGATAATAGACCACGGGTTCGGTGGCTGCATAGGTGAGGTTGGAGTGGGACTTGGTGAACTCGGACGCCCATGTTTCCAACGATTTCTCGTCCGCCTGCCATGCCTTGAGCCGCTTCTGGAAGGCTTTCTTCTTGCTGGGGAGTGCCTTTATATATGCATCGGTGATGGCCGTGGCCATGCTGGATCGAGCGTCTTTGGAGAACCACAGATGCGGGTTATCGCCCTCGACGGCACCCATGACGGAAGCGGCGGATACGATATTCGTGGTCTTGGTCATCGATTTGGTGGCCCAGGAATCGTAGCCCGCACCGTTGGCCACGATGATTTGGGCCTTGGACAGCTTGGCGACATCCGAGGTCTTTGGCTCGAAATCGTGGGCATCCACATTGGTGGAGTTCACGATGGACGTGACTTCCACATCATCGCCGCCCAGCTCGGCGGCCAGCGAGCCCCATTGATTGAGGGAGGCCACCACATTGATCGGCCCGGTCGGTGCGGGAACGCTGGTCTTGTTGTCCGGCTCGGTTTCAGCGGGGGAGGTGGCTGCGCATGCGGTGGTCGCGAACAACAGGACGGCGCTCAGGCCGGCTGCGGCGAGTCGCGTAAGTCGTGTGATCTGAGTCCCCATGGCACGCCTTCTTCGTGAGAGCGAACGATATATAATCCTGACTTGTTCCAACGATAGCCTATCGTTTCGATAGAATGCACCGAAACTACAGGGGAGGGCGTTGATGTCCACAAAAATCGACGGTAAGCAGATTGCGGCCGAAATCAAGACCAACCTTGCCGAGCGAGTGAACAAGCTCAAGGCGCAGGGCATCCAACCGGGGCTGGGCACGCTGCTGGTGGGCGAGGACCCCGGGTCGATGAAGTACGTGGCCGGCAAGCACGCCGATTGCCAGGAAGTGGGCATTACCTCAGTCAAGAAGGAACTGCCGGCGGACGCCAGCTTCGACGACATCGCCGCTGCCGTACGCGAACTCAACGAAGATCCGGCCTGCACCGGGTTCATCGTCCAGCTGCCGTTGCCCAAGGGCATCAACGAGAACGCGATCATCGACATGATCGACCCGGCCAAGGATGCCGACGGCATGCACCCGTACAACCTTGGCGAACTGGTGCTGCATGTGCGCGGCGACATTTCGACGCCGCTGCCTTGCACTCCGCGCGGTGTGCTCGAGCTACTCGACGCCTATGACATTGATCTGAACGGCAAGGAAGTGTGCGTGCTTGGCCGCGGCATCACCATTGGCCGCACGATTGGCCTAATGCTCACGCGCAACGCCGTCAACGCCACCGTCACCCTGTGCCACACCGGTACCCGGGATGTGGCCGACCACATGCGCCGCGCCGACGTGATCGTCGCCGCAATGGGTTCGGCCGGATTCGTGACGCCCGACAAAATCAAGGACGGCGCCGTGCTGGTCGATGTGGGCGTCAGCCGCGTCTACGACGAAGAAGCCGGTCGCTACCGCATCAAGGGCGACGTGGACAAGGCCTGCTACGACAAGGCCTCCGCCTACACCCCCAACCCCGGAGGCGTGGGTCCCATGACCCGAGCCATGCTCCTAGCCAACGTCGTGGAAATGGCCGAACGACACGCCTAGAGTTTCCTAGGAAATTTGGGCAGAGTTGCTTGTATTGTGAGTATCTGTATGCCTGTAGGGTGTGCGTATAACTGAATATCGAGAAATTATCCATCCACTATTAGAAACCATATATTTACATGGCAGAGAACAACACTGAAGTCACCAAGGTTGCCATCAACGACATCGGCACCGAAGAGGACTTCATCAAGGCAGTCGATTCCACCATCAAGAACTTCGATGATGGTGATCTGGTCGAAGGTACCGTCGTCAAGGTCGATCATGACGAGGTCCTGCTCGACATCGGCTACAAGACCGAGGGTGTCATCCCCTCCCGCGAGCTTTCCATCAAGAAGGACGTTGATCCTGACGAAGTCGTCGAGGTCGGCGACACCATCGAGGCCCTTGTCGTCACCAAGGAAGACAAGG
>ENA-ORRR01000805-ORRR01000805.1-human-gut-metagenome-genome-assembly--contig:-NODE-805-length-25833-cov-8.08887_pt1 | contig 25833 bp, 37 predicted proteins | sample MGYA00242182_ERZ509148 | MGnify/ENA primary metagenome ERZ509148 (study PRJEB26280, sample SAMEA2338674) | human gut metagenome | biome: human gut; feature: human-associated habitat; material: faeces... | reverse complement strand
TCTATACATGTGTATTATTGATTGTCTTTCTACCATAGTCTTCATTTTACCTTTGTATTTGGATGATACAAAGGTCATTATACTTATCCTATGGCGGCGCACTTTTCAATTGGAATATTGGCGCACTTTTCAATTAGTATCTACATTCTTCAAGATTTTGCGTTCCTGCAATTATCTCCGCCCCTCTTGTATAGTTCTCATCCGGTTCGAATTTAAGCGCAAGGTCATCAACTATTTGCTTCCCGCTTAACTTCGCCCAGACTTCAAGGAAAAGAAAGGCGGCATATCGTCCAAAGTAATACCAGTTGCTAACTACTTTGTATTGTTCGGTGGTAGTGGTAGCCTTGTCAAGTTCTTCAAGAAGTTTCGGGGAAAGCTCACTCATAATTCGGTCAAATGTGTTGCCAATTCTCACGTATCTTCTGTCAGTACGAAATTTAAGTTCAGACTTCGGTGTATTGGGGTTGCTTAATAGCTGCAACGCGCTTGGAATGTGGTAAGTAGTTGCGTAAAAATACGCCAGCCGGAAGCTGTTCCACCTTGATAGCCTGAAATGCTTAGATAACGAAGCAATCATCTTTTCTTCAACGCCTGCATCCCCGCCACGGTGATACTGTATGTATTCTTCGTAGGTCATGGCGTTATTCATCGGGAATAATTTCATCAATACGGTACACAACCTTGTCGATAGATGACATACCAAGAAGCGCAAGAAGCTCCGGCAAGCGGTCTTTTGGATAGGTGATGATAATACGCTCCATTGGTGTAACGTCATCGCCCTGCAGCTTCGGAAGGTCATTAGGGTTCAAGTCAACTCCTTGCAGTTCCGGCGGAAGGTTTTCAGCGAGAATCGCCCCCTTTCCGTCATCTTCGCTTTCGTCCGGCTGGGAAGGTGCAGGGGAAGAATTTGAGGCGGCTGTCTGCATCGGAGCGAACGCAACGGGCGCGGCCTGCCAAACGTCCATTCCCCAATCTTCAAGTTTCTTATTGTCGAAGGTGTTTGCCAGCAAATCGTAATCCCATTGGCCGTATGAAACATTGTCTTTCACGATGAACTGTTTCTTTTCATCTTCGGTCAGTTCGCTGGCTTTGATGATATAGGCGAAAGGAGATTCGAGCCATTTACCCCAATACTCAACGAGCTTGTCACGTTCGGGCTTGCTTTTGCTCTGAAAGTCTGCAAGGGAAGATAACCGGGTTGCAACTTCTTCCGGTGTCATCTTTGCGATAGCCTTTAATGCGTTTCCTCTCATGTTTCCACCAAGGGAAAGCATCTTGTTATCAACGACAATTGGGCGCAATTCCAACATCTTAGGAAACACCAAAATTGAGTTTACTAACTTCGTAAATTTATCCGAAGTGATTGTGCGCGGGTTGGTTGTATTAGCCTTTACCTGCGATAGTTTAACCTGTTCTGTTTTCATAAATCGTTGTTTTTGAACAAAAATAGCCCAAAACGTTTACATTAGAAGCGTTTACAGGCTATGTTTAATAGTAATTATTTAATTAAAGTTTTATCGGAAAACCTGCATAAACCCAAGCAAGTAGAGCAGCGTCCCGGCCTTCTTGGTTCGTGTGTCCCATTATCCCGGTAAACTTGGCAAGTTCTTCATGGGTAATCTTTTTGTCTTTCCCCTTCCAGCATTTGGTTAGTGGTTTTACTTCGTCAACGTCTATCTGCCAATGTTTGCACATTTCGACAATCTTGCGTGCTGTCTCGTGGTTTCTTCCGGTGTGGTTTCCTTTCGCGGCGGCAGCGGCTTTGCTGTCCTTCGGGTTCAGATGCCAATTCCCCTTGTTCATATACCCGGCTTCTACGACAACAAGAAGGTTCTTTCCTTCAATTTCTGCACGTCTTTGGGAATAGCGCAAGTAATCTAACAGGTCGGGAAAAGAAAGCGTAGAAATTTCAAGTATTTTGCTTTCGCAATTCAGATACGCAACCCCGTTCTTCTCCACGTCCGGGTCAATGGCAATAATGGCATTAACCTTCTTTCTTTGCGGTCTTATCATAACTAATTGATTATTAATATATTAAATATAAATTATGCACGTTTTTAGGGCTTTTGTGGTCCTATGTGTATTTCAGAAGGGGAAAAGGAGGTTTTTGGCCTCGCACGCATATACGCATATACACACACGTATGTACATGCCCACCTTATCTCCCCCTACCCCCTCTTTTCCTCCCAAAAGTCAGCGCGGGTTGCTTCGTATTCTTTGCCAATAGGGTTTAGGCCGGAAACAACGCCTTTTATCTGGTCGATGAAGAACAGGCTTGTAGGAGCAATAAACACCGGGTTCTTTCTTCCGAAGGCTGACAAACTCATAGTTCAGATTTTCGATTTTCAACTTTGCTTTCTCCACAGCGTCTTTGAGTTCGTCAAGTCCGTAAACTGCTTGGTAGTGCTGAACGAGCCGTATTATTTGTTCCTGAAGGGCTTCAAAGGACACGCCCAAGGCGGTGGCAGCTTCGGCAATAGCCTTCACGTTTTCCACGTTAAACTCAATAGTTCTCCCATGACATACAACCCCAACTCGTATCATTCCTTCCCCCTTTCGTATTCTTCCTTGGTGATTCTATGGCCGGGACAACCTTTGTCGAAGTGGTCGAAGTTCGGGCACGCTTCTTCACCGCACATCGGTATGACCTTCCAGCCTTTAGCTTGACATTCGGCAATATACTTGCGGCATTCTGCATCGGACAATTCCCGGCCTTTTTCATCGAAGAAGAAGCCTTTTAAACTTCTTCGGCCATAGTTGCGCAGAAGCCCGGCAAGATTCATCGCCATGTGGCGACGCATATACGTCGGCGCGTGTTTCGGCTCTTCCGGTAGTTCGTATTCCCAAAGGCTCAACTTTCCCTTTACGCCTTCTATCGGTTTGTCAAACAATATCGGGTTTTCTATCACCCAATTATAAACACCTTTTTCTGCCCAAACAGAAGGATGATTTTTAATACAAGCAACTATCTCAACACTTCCAATAATAGCAGATACAGGTAACTTATTACATGGTATTTCAGCCGGAAGGAATAGCCTCTGTTCTTCGGTCAAAGCGTCCCAGCCTTCTTTTACAGGCTTTGCGCTGGCATGAATTAATATCCGCTTACCAATATACTTGTTAGGGCATTCCCAAGTACGGTTTTCTATGGGCTTTATTCCTTGTACAAGCAAGCTCGCCCAAGGCTGCTTTACTGTCAAAACTTTGTATTTCATAATCAATCTTTTTTATCGTTTTTGTTTCCTAAATAAACATCAAATAAACGGGCGGATGCAAGGACGGCAACCAAAACTACCGTCCCAGCCCAATGCCAAAAATCAGAGAATATAAATTTCAGTATTTCAAGCATATTATTCCCCCTTCTTTTCTTGCTCGATTAGTTCAATAAGGTAAGTACATTTCAACTTCCAATACTTCGTTTCCACCTGCATCTTTCTGTATTCAAAAAACAGATAGATCGCGTTTGTCAGAATGACAACAATCAATAGTAACACTAAAAATCTTCTTGCTCTCATTGTAAATCTCCTTTTTCTCCAATAATTTGTAATCTTAGAAAATTGCACCTTGCCCACTTGATTATTTCCTCTTGAATCGCATCATCATCGAGGTTGTCAAGAATATCCCGGAAGGAATAAGAAGCACCGCACGCCTCTTGGAAATGGGTAACAATGCTTTCCTTTAGCTTCTCTGTTTGTTCGGTTTCCCCTTCATTGATAATTGCCTGGAGCTTTTCAAGGTCATCTTCTCCGTTGGCCTCCTTTAGAATCCAAGCAATCTCTTCATCTTTAGTCATGTTCTTCGGCTGATTCTTGGCTGATTCTTTTAGCTCCGCAACGATTTTATCAACTTCCGGGCAAGGAGCCTCAAACATCTGTTTATAGTGGGCGGCTTGCCTCTCAATACGCTTCTGCGTCTTTTTATTCAGTTTCATTTTTCAAATTCCTTTCGGTTTGTTTATCGGTTTCCAATGGGTTACTCTGTAATCGTCATAATATTCAAAACTTTCAAGATAATCTTGCGTCCAGCCGAAGTTATTCCAAACAGAGGTAACATATTCAACGCATTCTTTGCCATCGTAGGAATATACGAGGCGCAAAATGCAATCTGTCCCTATTTCGGGCGGGTTTTCGTCATCATCCTTACACTCATGCCATTCTTCAAACTCGTTCCAACGTCTTGCTATTTCTTCGCAGAGAGCGTTTGAACTATCCTTATCACCTGTATGAATATCTGCAATAGTGAAATTCATCCCATCTTTTACACAAAGTAAAGCGTCTATTTCATCATGATTAAAAGGGCGTTTCCCTCTTGCTGGAATACAAAGCAATTTAATTGTATCAGTATCAAATTCGGCTTTAATATACTTCCAATCTATTTTGATTTTCATCCTTTGCCTCCTTTCAATTTTTCAATCATGGCATCAGCGAAACCAATACTCCATTCTGCCACTACATTTGAATCAGCACTCATTATCTGTTCATGTGGATTGCTACAAAATCCTTGCATGGCAGCTTTCGCCAATTCGTAGCGGCGTTCCTCCCAATCAATATCGTTATAAGCCTTTATTTGGGAATCGTAGTACCAATACTCTGTTTTTTTGTTTCTATATCCGGCAAAACCGCTTTGGCGTTCATATTCAGCCTCTATAATTTCTCCGGTATCTTTTACTATTACTTTCATGATTCAAATAAATTTCCTACCCCCTTCACCTTCCGGCGGCGGGGATAACGTTTGTACTCTGTTTGTTTAAAAGAGCAATCGGCCTTGTGCGTAGCGTCGTAACTTCGTTGGGCTACTTCATCGTTCCCAAGCATCTGCCAATCAATATCGCGTTCAATGGAACATTTGTAATTGGGTGTATCTTCGTCCAATGCCGATTGCGGGCGTTTGGACGGGCGAACACTGCGAGACTTAACGCATTGAGCACAGTTCCGTTGCGTCCAATTCATGTACTCCGTTCCGTTGCTAAATAGCGGTTTCTGCGTTGTTTTCATCTTCCAGCTTTTTAGGCGTGAATACTATATCAACTCCGTAGCGGTCTTGAAGGTCTTTCAGCACTTCGTGTAGCCCGTCTGTTTTAGGTTCCCAATCCTTATGAAAGCTGGGGAAGTTAGCGAAGAACACATCACGCAAGCGGTCGGCGTGCTGCGCCCATACGATATGGGTGTCGGCTCCTTTGCTTGTTTCAGTCATCAGCTTGGAAAAGGCGTTGAAGTAATCGTCATTGCCTCGCTGGGCTTTATTGAACAACATTTTCATTTGTCCCATTTTTAAGCCGTATTTTTCAAGAAGGCTGTCCGCTTCTTCAAAGAATGTCGCTGCGAAGGATTGAAGAAGATAACCGGCAGAAAGCAATTCATTGATTCTTTCCATTCCTCCGGTTTCAATCATTATTTTGCGCAAGGCAGCTTCTTTTATCGCTATTGCTTTATTCGCTTGGGCGACATTCTTTTGCACGCCCATACGTGGAATATAAGGTTTCTTCATTATGCTATGTTTTTAAGTTTATGACTAATTTTCCGGGCAAGAGCTTCACAGAGGACACGCGCCATGTTTACCTCAACAGCGTTGCCGATAAACTTTTTTTGGTCGGCTTGCGAGCCTACAAGTGTATAATCTTCCGGGAACCCCATTATTTTTTTCAATTCCGGTATGCGAAGCATCCGCATTTTGATGTCAACGATACCATACAAGGCCATGAACTCTTTGATTTTACGGGTCATTGGGCTGTCAGTATCGTAAATTTCAATCGCTACACGTCCGGTTTCGGTTGCAACCAGATAAGGCGGCATTTTATCCATGCGGGCAATCAGCGTGAAACAGGGATTATCAACGGAACCGCCTGCACTATTAAATTGGGGGTTCATCAGGTAGTGCCATTTCCGGTTTGCAGTTACTGTCTGCGCTGGTTCTTCGATGCTACTACCAACGTTGGAAAAGTTTGTATTCATAATCCACGGGCAGCACTTTACAAGATTGTATTTCGGATTGGCCGTAATACAGCCAAGAGGCTTTTCAGCAGAAGAAGGCTTGCTGTTTCCGTATTGTTGGTCAATGAATATGGGAGCAACAACCCTTTGTTTGGGAACCGTGGTAACAGCCGGGCAAGGTTCGTTAATGCTTCCATGTTGCCCACCACCGGAATAGTAGTTCATGAAGAACGGAGAAACAAGGGAAAATCTATCTTTTGTTGTAACGGTTGCGGAAGGCTCGTTTATTGAGCGATTGAACCCGTTGCCATAATGCGCAGAGACGAAAGCAAGCCTGTCTTTCGTTGTCAGCGTGGCCGCAGGAACCTCAACGGAGCTATTATGGTCTTTTCCCCCATAATAGGCGGAAATAAAAGCATGGTGGTCTTTACAGGTAATTGCCCCGGCGGGTTCCTCTACGGAAACATTCTTGCTTTCGGGGTGCCCGCTGAACTGTTTGGAAAGGAAACAGACTTGCGCCACACCTAAACGATTTTGAGTTGATACTACCGGGCAGGGTTCATCAATTCCCGGTGCTTGATACTTCCCGTTTCGGCTCATACTGTTCCATTTAATCATGAACGCCTCTTTTCCTCCGGCCACGAACTTAATCAGCCCGGCATAAATGCGTTCAAGTGTCTTTTCTGCAAGCGGCTTATCACGGAATATGCTTGTACCTTCATCGGTGAAGTCAAGGACATCTTTAACGGGTTTCCACTTTTCAAGCTGCCCGAACATATCCTTGTGGCCTCCTTTACAGTGTGTTGGTTGCGGAAATACAATCGGAAAACCTTTTCTTGCAAAGATACCAAAGAAGCGTTTCCGGGTAGTATATGCGCCAAAATCGGCGGAATTAAGTATGCGGTGGTCGAAGTCAAAACCGTATTTCTTAACGTTACGAACCCAACGAAGGTAACTTTTGCCTTTTTCCATGCTTATGGGCTTTCCGTTTTCGTCCATGTCACCCCATGACATAAATTCCTCAACGTTTTCAATCTGAATGTAATCAGGGCAAATAGCCTCAATATACCGGAAAAGATGTTCAGCCAGCGTCCGGCTGTCGGCATCCCTTGGCTGACCGCCTTTTGCTTTTGAGAAGTTGGTACATTCAAGGCTCGCCCAAAGAACAACCGCCGCACCCGGATATTGAGCCTTACATTTGGCAAGATGTTCAATTAGCGGGGAAAGTTCCAGCGTGCGAATATCTTCCGTAAAATGCAATGCGTCCGGATGATTGGCCGCGTGGCTTGCAATTGCGTTTTTATCGTGATTGACACAGGCGATAACCTTCGCGCATTGTTCCCCGTCCAACTGGGCGTTCTCTACACCCGTCGAAGTTCCGCCAGCACCGCAAAACAAGTCGATGTACAACATTGAAATCATTTTGCGCCTCCTTTCTTCGCCGGATGATTAACGCCATACCCAAACATTGCGAAATCGCCACGCGCGGGGTCGTTTCTGAACACTTCTGACATTGCCTTGGTAATCTCTACAGCCGCGATAAAATCGTTGCTCTTACGTGAGATAATTCCAAGTTCCAAAGCTACCCGGTGAACGTGGGTATCTACGGGCATGATTAATTTCTTCGGGTTGAAATTGAGCCAAAGCCCTAAATCAACCGGGCTATCAGTGCGTATCATCCAGCGTAGGAACATACAGAGACGCTTACATGATGATGTTAGGGTGCAGGGTATTCCGTAACATTCTCCGAAGAAGTCTATCAACGGGCGCAAGAAGGTTTCATTGTCGCTTGTTTTACGCGTGAATAACATTCCTGTCATGTACATATACATCGAATTGTAGGCCGTATAAAGGTCATGCAGACGGTCACAAAGGCAGTAGAAATCATGCCATGAATAGAAGCGATAAAGCGTCAAGGCATCGCAATCCATGAAGTCATTGTACTGCTTTTCCATGATGTACTTATACGGGCTTTCGCCCATGTACTTATGCACCTGTTCAGCGGCTTCAATAATCGCTTCGCGCCTTCCAAACGCAAGCCAAGCGGTAATAAACGCGCTTACTTCAATGTCCTGCAGCAATTTGAAACGGCGCGGAAACTGCACCGGGTCACTCTTTACAAAATCGGGCGTTTCGTACTGATTAGCCCATTCGGTTAATTGATTTTTTAAATTTTCTTCCATTGTTGTTGTGGATTAAATGTTTTTATTTTCTTCGGCTTTCGCCGTCCATGTGAATTATGTTATAAAATTTTAGCCTGTCAACCAGTCGCCCGTATTCGTCATTGTTGAAATAGTCTTTTATGTCGGTCGGTGGCATATTCGTTGTTACATGGGTCTTTACCCGATATTGATTGTACACTTCCGTCCGAGCGTGAAAGAAATCCATTATCAATTGCTTTGTGTCCTGGCCGAAATGCTGGGCGGTCTGTAATCCGACATCATTCAAGCAAAGGTTTTCGGGCTGGCATCCGTCAAATCCCTTTCGGTTCGCCTCGTTGTAGGTGTACAAGTCAAGATGTTCATGTTGCTTAAAGTAGTTTATCATCTGCGTAACTGATACGTTATGAAAGGCGTTCGGGTTCCCGGTCATTTTCAGATATTCGGAAAACGCTTGCATGATAAGCGTCTTTCCAACGCCCACATCGCCGCAAAGAATAAGGCTCTTATGCAACTTGTATTCTCTATCGGGGAAAACGCTTTCCGCTTCTTTTTGCCCGTTGAAATAAAGCAGGAGAAAACGCAAAAGCGTCCGGTTATTATTGTCAATGACGAAGGTCTTGTTTTCATTCGCAAGTTGAACATTCCCGGCTCCAATCACCAAATCGGCGTGCTGTTTGAAAACAGCTTCATTGGCAAGGTTGTCAAACGTTCCCTTCGTTCGCTTTTCCCACTGCTTTTTTAGCGAACTGTAATAGGCATCAAACTTCTGCGGCTCCATAATCAGAAAATCTTTTCGTCATAGTTGCGTTTCTTCGGTTCTTCCGGTGCTGGGGAACCGTCTTTCTTTTCATCATAGTTTCCTTCCCAAACCTTCACCCAATTCTTGGCGTTCTCAAAAACCCAATCAAAAGAAGCCTTCCAGCCTCGTTTGCTCTCACCTTTGAGAAACTTGCTTTCCTGCATCTTCTTGAAAATGGTTTGCATTATGGGCATGGCCTTCTCAATTCCGCCCATTTCTTCAACGCGGATGCGGATTTTGTTTTTGCGGGCTTCGGAAAGGGTGAATATCTTCGGATAGCTCGTACAAGTGGCGTTCCACATATCCGCGATTTTTTTAGCAGGCAAAGGCTTTTTCTTTTGGGAAGGTTCCGGCTGTATAATTTCTTCATCTTCCGTTTTAGGTTCAGCCGCCTTGCTCGCGGGCGCGGGCGTTAAGGCTTCTTCCCCTTTAGGGGGAGAAGGAATATTATCTACGTTAGGAGATAATATATATATATTCTTAACATTCTTGTTTACGTCCGTTTGTTGCTCTATCTGTTGCTCTATCTGTTGTTCGTTCTGTTGTCCTGTCTGTGGTTCGTCTGTTGTACTATTTGATGTATTGTTTGATGTACTATCAGTTGTACTTTCTGTTGTACTACCACATTGATAAAGCTCATAATTAACTATTGATATTAAAGTAATTAGCTTGCTTTTCTGTTGTACTATCTGCCCACTTTTTTGAAGTTCATCCAAGAAGCGTACAACCTTGCCACGCGACCACTTCCAGCGTTCCGCCAAAGTGTCTTGCGTCTTGGCAATTTGACCGCGCTTGATTTCAACCTTATTCCCGCGAATGTAGATGAAGTTTTCATCATGGTTAGCGATAATAAGCAAGTCAATCCAAGCCTGTAAACGGGTGAACGCCTCCGAAAAATAAAGAGGGTTTTCCGTAATCTTTCTGTATAATTTTATCCAACCGTCCATAGCTTATTTTTTAAAGTAAACATTAGTAAGCTGCCTATTGCCACTAAACACCGCCCATATACCGGGAGAAGTTTCTATCAAGTTCAATTCATCAACCCGCCCGAAGCGGTCATAATTCCGGCACAAATCGACAATCCAGCCTTCTTTATTGGGGCACGGACGAATTGCACGGCCTACCATTTGATAGTAAAGCGCAAGGGACATTGTAGGACGGGCGAGAACGATAGTGTCAAGTTCCGGATAATCAAAACCCGTGCTTAATACGCCCACGTTTGCCACTACATTGATTTTTCCAGCCTTGAATGATTTAAGTATCATCCGGCGGGTTTCCTTTGGCGTTTTGCTGCTAATAACAGCCGAAGAACCACCAATCATTCGTATAAGGTATTCAGCTTCTTCAATAAACCGGGTAAATACAAGAATAGAAGTACGTCCCGCAACGAGTAACCGCCGGACGATATTTTCAAGATGCGCGGCAAATCCAATCTCTTTATAATGACGGCGCACGCTGGCGTCGGTGTAATCTGCTCCTGTGCTGTTAATCCTTAGCTTTGAAGTATCTACTACACTGAGACGATAGTAGTTCAATTTAGCTAAATAGCCACGTTCTAACAACGTTCTTATTTGCACTTGGTATATTAGTTGAGAAAAGACGCGCGGTTTGGTACGCGTGAGGAAACGAAGCATAGAGCCATAGAATTGACTTGAATATAAGCGGTAAGGCGTTGCCGTCAGTCCGAGAACCTTACACTGTATCGTATTGATAAAGTCGGCATACATTCCTTCTTCTGCGTTGACAAAGTGACATTCGTCTATAATGGCATACCGGAACCGAGCAAACAGATGTTTGTTGTTCTTCACGCTTCCAATCGTGGCGAACGTTATCCGGCTGATTTTTTTTGAATTGAAAGAGGCTGAAAATATCGAGCAATCCCAAACGCCATAACTTTGCAGCTTTCCAAAGTTCTGTTCAAGGATTTCGGCGGAAGGCTGGAATATGACAACGGGTTCACCCAAACGGAAGGCAATATCAGCAATAACAAGACTTTTCCCGCTTCCCGTAGGCAACACCATTATAGCGTTGTTCTTGATAGGCGAAGAAAAGAAACGTATTGCCGCATCGCTGGCGTTCTTTTGATAATCTCTTAATTCGTACATGGAATTACTTATTTTTTAGTATATGCTTATACACCCAATTACATATTGGGAAAACCCACTTTTTTGTGTCTCTAATAAAAAGTTTATTCGCCTTTGGGTAAATGTCTATCGCTCCGTTTGTCCTTGTTACTACGCAAAAAGAATAATCCTTTTCTATTATATCAACAACCTCATTGCTACATTTTAATTGCGGCAAAATATTAGCCACAAAACGATTGTATTTTTGTTCTCGTAAGTCTTTTACAAAGACACCGTATTCTTTTCCTGCTTCACTCATAATTGTTGTTGTGGATTAAGCCCCGCTAACCGGGAAGGAAAGCGGGGCATGATTAAACTTATTGTTCGATAATTACAATATCCGGGCAAACGGCCTTGATACGTTCAAGAACTGCATCCATTTCATTGTCACGCATTTCTGCAAGCAAGTCGTTTACGTCGGCGGAAGTAAGAGTACAAGAGAAGTCAGACGGACTGATATAAACTTCTACATTAATGGTCTGTTTCGGAGTTCCTTTGAAAATTGGAATACAAAGGTTAAACGCTTCCGGCAAATTGGACTGAACAACCTGATTGATAAGTAATCGTTTGTCGCCTCGATTGTTATCTGATTTTTCAATATCCTTATCAACCTTAGCTCTGAAATTCTGCAATTCAGTAACCATTTTCATTGCAATGGACTTCGTTTCGAACAATGAACGATTCTTTTTGAATAGTTCTGCCATTTCAAAGTTGGTAATATATTCGCCTTCATTGATGCCAAAGCGTTTAAACTCTGGGGAAACAATCAAAGAGCCAGTGATTTTGCTGCCGTAATGGTTGTTTTCGTTGCATTGTAACGTAATTGAAAGACGCTCGCGGTCAACAAGAACATGGTTAGTTCCTTGATTTACCAACCCAAGACGCATACGGGTTTCCAGCCAACGAGCAGGAGCATCAAGCGTGCCGGAAATACCAACTTTCACGGGTTCGTGAATTTCCATTGCTTTACCTTCGCGAATAACAATTTCACCACATTGACCGGGAAGTCCACCAGCCAACATTTCTGCAATCTGTTTCTGAATCTCTAATTTCATTTCTTTAGTTTCCATAATTTGAATTAATTAAAAAGTGAATAATTTGATTTTACTTAGCCTTCTGTTCCAGTACGGCGGATTTCCATTTGAATAGTTCTTTGCCGTTCGTCCGGTGTAAGCGGGCGGGAATATCGCAAGACCCCTTCATTGTCGTAGTAACCTACTGAACCCGTTTCGTCATCAATGAATTTAAAGCAGTTTTCGCTAACAAATTCGGCTTTCTCTTTGAGAGTTTTTGCAATGTCCTCATTCTCGCTTTCAAGGTGCTTAATTTGATTCTTATAGCCTTTGTCTTGCTCCTTGTAAAGTTCATCAGCCGCGCGTTTGTCAGCTTTCACATCCCTTAATTGCACATTTTTGTCAACAAGAGTTTCTTTCAATTCTTCGCGTCTTTCTTTGCTCAATTCCTTGGTGTAATCTAATACCTCAATGCAATCGCAGTTGTCGCGAAGAAAGTTGTAACGTGCATCTTTGTCAGTGTATTCCTGACCCAAAAATTTTTCTAACATATTAATTTGAATTTATGGGCGGCTTTTGGCCGCCCGGTTAATACTTTCTTTATCCATCTTCTCTGATTTAGCCAACTTTTTGAGAGTAATGCTGGCACGGCGTTGAAGATTGAACATTTTATTATCTTCTGCAGGAATAGATTTGAAGGCCGCAAGAAATGCTTTTATATCTTCAAAATCCTTATTACTTACAGCATACATAACTATTTCATCAAAAATCGACGAGAACCCGGTTTACTGACTAAATACTTCGCATATAAATCGGGGTTTTCATCGGCGAATCGGTTTGCATCGAATTTTTCGGAATCCTTTGCTGCTTTCCAAGTCGCAAGAACTTGGCAGGCACCGCCTTTCTTCCCGTAATCCTTCACGTTAATGGCAAGTGCTTCGGCATCGCCCATGAACATCTTGATATTGCTTTCAAGTTCTTCTTTCTTCGTGGTAAGGTCGTTAAGTTCATCCTTGACAATTTTAAGGTCAGCACAATCCTTGGCAAGTTGTTTGTCTGCCTCAATAACTTTACCGATTATGTGGCGCGGGTTCTTCAAAAGAATATCGTCAACGTTAATCAATGCAGGCTCCTGGTTGCCTTGAATATTATCTACCCAAAACTTATCCACTTGCTCAACCGTCCAATCAAAGTATTCTTTATCAAAAGCGATGTCAGCAAAATCAAATTGCCGTCCAGATACTAACCATGCAAGTGCGCCTTCTTCAAGTTCTGCTACTCCAAGTTGATATTGAAGTTGGGTAAACCAATGCATCGGCAAGTTTTCCTTTTCAACGTCCATTTGGGTAGTCTTACATTCCAAGATGCCTTTATTGCGGTCGCTTTTAGGCCGTCCGGGAATCCAAAATGTGCGGTCGGGAGAAACACGAAGGTGTTGCTTTTCCTTGTTTACAATCAGCCAATCACCGGCAGAGGCTTTAATGATTTGCTTTCCGGTTTCATCAGCATAGAAAAGGGAAACAGCATCTTCAAGATAGTGCCCGGCCTTCATAGCGAAGTTTTCTACCTTCGGAGCGTCCAGCCCCTTTTTTCTACGCCAAAGTTGATAAGGAGTTTCAAACGGGTTCAGTCCAAGTATTGTACCCACTTCTGATGAACCAATTCCGGCTTCACGATGTTTCAACCACTCTTGGCGGTCTTTCGGTTTAATGATAATGTAACCCATATTAGTTCCCTCCAATAGTCATTAGTTTATCAATAGCAGCTTCCAAATTGGCTTGGCTCATGACCTTTTTAAACGCATTGTTTGGACTACCGTCTTTAATAATGCCTTTTATTGCCTCTTTACATAAAAAAGCCGGGCCATTTACATAAGACGTTGTATCAGCCTCAATCTTTTCTCCACTCACTTCGGTTGCTTCTATGGCAATTACCATGATTGCTCTACCTTCGGGTTTTTCTTCCTGCCATGCATCGGCAAGGTTTCTTACTTCTTCTATATTCATTGTTGTTGTTGGATTATGCCGCTTAAAAGCTGGCGGTTATTTTTTAGTTTCATTGTTAAAGATTTCACCCGTTTTTGGGTCTACATTGGCCGGAGCCGTAGCAGTCTTGGCGGCTGTCGAACGTTTTGCAGCGTCGGCAGCTTTGGCCTTTGCTTCTTCGGCCTTTTTTTGTGCTTCGGCAGCGGCGTTCTTTTCCTGCTGGGGCTTGATGAAGGTTTCTTGAACGGTGGTTGTACCCTCTTTAATTGCGTTCCAAAGAGCCTTTAATTCAAACAGCTTTTCTTTGTCGATTTCTTCGCGCTTGGAAATACCCAAATACTCGCACAACGCTTGTTCCGTTACACCAGCCTTTGCATAATTGGCAATAGCATTTTGACGGCCTGTTTCAAGGTCAATAGCCTGTCCCAAAGCAACCTGTTTTACATTGGCGATGATTTTCTTTGTGACGGCCTTCGGTACAACGGCCAACACTGCATTTCGGAAGGCGATAGACGCGGCAGCGTTCCCGGTAGTTACTTGCATATCATCGGAGAAGGTTTTGCCGTATTTGTTGGTGATACGGCGTTTTACTTCTTTCGATACTGCAACGTTTGTTTCAAGGTCGTGGCAAACGCCTTGTGCAGTGATAAACCGCCCGTCATTGCCGATAATACGGGTTTGAACGCGGAGATTTCCCCATGCGCTGGCAATGATTTCGGCCATTCTGACAGACAACCCTTCAATAAGTTGTGTACCTCCGTCTGCTGCTTGGCGGCGGAGCGCATAGAAGCAATCTGCAGCGGTTTCCATGTCCATAGTGGCATACGTTTCAATCTTGTTTAGAACGGTTGGCAAATCACGTGGATATTGCTTTGCCGTGGCAATCTGCATATCAACCTCACTCCGGTTAATCGCTTGCAGCATTTCTGCTTGTTTTACTTCAATAATTTCATCCATTTTGCTAATCTATTATTCGGCTTCTTTTAGCTTCCGCCATTGCTTTTGTGAAGGAACCCGGACTTGAACCGGGACGGGTTATCATCCCTACGTGTCATTGCTTGATGATTGCGACATTCGTACATAGCGTCTACCAATTCCGCCATTCCTTCGTGTACCGCCCCAACTCGTGAAGCGGTGGTTTATGAACAAAAATTTGTTAAGTGACGCCCTCACGGGTTTATATGGTTCCCGCAAACGCTTCTTCTTGATGATACTTGAAACTGCGTATGCTTTTTAATTGCTCCTTTGCTTCGCTGGTTTCAGCCTGTTCCATTAACTTGTCAATGCTTGACCAATAGATATAATCAGTGTCCCAAGCCTTTTTAATGAGTTCTTTGTCTTTCTCTGTCATAGTTGTGCCCTCCAAAATCTTATTATTTCCCGGCCAGCATAGAACTTTCTTCCAGTCTCTCTGCGAAAGCCGCATTTGATTAAACCTTGCTCTGTATAATTTCGAAGGGTATTTCTATGAATCCCAAGGGCTTCTGATGCTTGCATTACTGAATATCGTCCGCCTTCATTTACTTTTGGTTCAATGGTTGTTATCATGTTAGATAAATGATTTATATTGATAAATAGCTATTTTTTTGAATCTGTAAATGTGACAATTTTTCAGTCTTTCTCTATCTCTTTGAGCATTTCCTTGAAAGTCACCCTAACAAGTGCAATGGTTCCAATAAAGATGATTGAAAAAACAATTATCGCAAACTCTTTCATAGGCGAAGGAGTTACAAAAACATTTACAAGCATAACGCCAGCACAAACCGATACCAATAATGAAAGGATAAATTCTATTTTACTCATGTTGTTGTGGATTATAGAAGTTACTAACTGATTCGTCTTACTTTAAACGTTGTACCAAGCGGGTCAGAGCTTATTGTAAAAACTCTATGTTTACCGCTTTTTAACTGCGAGGCCACTACTCTTGCACGAGCAAGAGGAAAATCAATGCAGGAAAATTCTCTTTCCTCACCAATTGCAATATTCAACAAAGTTTGTCTAACTGAAACTTTTTGAATGACTTGCGACTTTTTTTCTTGTTTCTCTTTTGTTTTAATCATAATTAATACTATATTTGTCAATTATTTTTTTTGAATTAAAGATTTAATTAAGACTTTAATTAATCACGGTACAAAAATATAACCTTTTTAGTTATAAACAAAATTATTTTATAACTATTTTGGTGATAGCAGATTAATAACTTATAACCAATTGATATTCAGATGGATAATATAGGAGAAAAATTAAAAGAATTTTTCAAAGATAAAGGTCTTACTCAAATGCAAGTAGCAGAGATAACGGGTGCTAGTCAAAGTTATATCGCTGCTTTGCTAAATGGAAACAAACAGTTTGGAAAAAAACAAGCTCAAAAGTGGGGGGAATTATTTGAATTATCACCAAATTGGTTATTAACTGGATTGGGGGATATGTTCAGTACTTCTTCTATTATACAGCAAAATCAAAACGGAGATAATATCAACGGGCATTCTGTTAGTGTAGAAAAAAAGGCTGAAACCGAAAGATTTCTTGATACAATAAAAGAATGTCACGAATTGCTTCGTAAAAAAGACGAACAGATTGACCGACTACTTTCACTCTTGGAAAGAAAATGATAACTATACAAGAATTACTTTACAACCGAGGTCTTGACCGTTTGGCAAAAATAAAACTTGTCAGGCATAAGGATAAACGTTTAGATTTGTACACCTTATATAGAACAGACAGAACACGTTTTTTAGATTATCAAAACACACAATCTAAAGACGTTTTCAAAAATGTGGATTATATTATTGCATTTATTGGTGAAGAAAGCGTTTTGGCTCGGTTTATTGGAGTTTTTAAAATTCAAGGAAAGTCAGAACATGAAAATGGCTTTAACTATATTATGAGTGAAGTAACTGGATATGATGATTTAAAAGAGCGCGTTATTATCCGTTGGGAAAATGCTATAAGTTGGCATCAATGGATAAAAAATGAAATGGAAATTTTAGAAATTTGCCCAGGGCTTCACTACAAACGTTTCACTGATTATTTTGATTTACTATTAGATTTCAACGAATTAAAAGAGATTGTTTTAAATCAGTATAATGATTGGAAAAAAGTTCTCTCTGTTATTAAGGGTATATACCTAATAAGTGACACTAAAAGTGGGAAATTATATGTAGGGTCTGCCTATGGTGAGGACGGTATATGGGGAAGGTGGAGTGAATATGTAAATAGTGGTGGGCATGGCGGAAATAAAGCCTTAAAAAAATTGGTTGATAATGATGAAAACTACGCTAAAAATTTTCAATTCTCAATATTAATGCTCCTTCCAAAATCTATAACTCCTGATGAAGCAATAAAAAAAGAACAGTTATTCAAAAGAAAATTGGGTACAAATTCTTTTGGATTAAATAATAACTAAAATATGAATGAAAGATTACTACAATTTATTCAATATAAAACAGGCGGTCATCAAGCGGAGTTTGCTTTGCTTCTTGGCTGGGTTCCACAATATCTTAATAAACTAATTAAAGGAGAGAATTTTGGTATTCGTCCTGTTATAACTATATTGCAAACTTTCCCAGAGCTTAATGCACGCTGGTTGTTGCTTGGCGAAGGTGAAATGCTTTCTTTCAATCCTGCCGCATCTGCAATAAAGGATAGATTACAACGCCTTCTTGAACTTGAAAAATACATGCGAGTAATGACACCGGATGAACTGAAACAAGTAACCGAAGGTGAAAACTTGGATTTTCCGCCCGAAACATTTGAAAAGTGGAAAATACTACTTGAAGAAAAGGACAAAGAATGGCAGGAACGGCAAACCGCTGCTATGAAAAAACAACAAGAGTTATGCAAACAGAGGAAAGCCAAATAATAATAGGTAGATTCTTTGATGCTTTGGCTCAATTGAAATCAGACAAAAGAATTGGTGGTAAAACCCCCTTTGCAGAAAAGTATAATATAAATAGGAGAAACTTATATAAACTTGAAAAGAACTACGAAAAAGACATCTTTCAAGTTGCGTGGCTATCCTATTTGGTAAGAGATTATAATGTGTCTGCGATGTGGCTATTGTCAGGGGAAGGCTCGTTTTATATGGAAACCCTGCAAAATCCCTGCATACATAAAGAATGAGAGATATAATATATTAATTATCAAAGTTATAACCTTTTCTTGCTCTTGCTTTGGGAGCAGGGGGTCGTGGGTTCGAATCCCGCTACCCCGACGAAGAAAATCAAGTCAAGATTCACAAAATAAAGCCAGTACAATTAGTATTGGCTTTTTTATTATATATAGGATAAGTGTAATTATCCCCGTTTGGGGGCAAATAAAAAGGGCAATTCTTTGAACTATCTTTGAACAGGTTTCTAGCATTATCCTCATTTTCTTATTTAATTTAGAGTAAAAATCTATTTTGTTAACTTTACTACCCTTTTATTTTGGCGTTATCAATGTTTTGCGTTAACTTTATAGCGGAAATACAAACATTGTTTATAGAGAAAACGATAACAAACAAAATACTTAAACACATGAAGAAAACTCTGCTGATGCTCGTTGTTATTTTCATTTCACTATATTCGCATTCACAAAGTCCCTTTCTGAATTTTAGAATTCCAGAAGAATCAAATAAGCGTATCATTGGATATTCTTCAAGTAATAAAATAAATGTTTTTTTGAATATAAAATATCAATCTTGTAATACTCTAATACAGTATTACAAACAGGATTCTAATAAATTGATTGTGTAACAAAAATAACGATATGATGAAAAAGTTTTTTTATTTGAGTGCGATACTAGCCATAGTTTTGGTTTCATGTAATTCAGAAAAGGAGTATATAGCAAAACTCTCTAATACCGCTTCTATGATTGAGAAAGAAGCTGATTTAAGTGAAGCAATAGCTCTTCATTATTGTGATACTTGGAGAAAAGTAATTTACGATCATGAATACAATGGAGAATATTGCACTGATTTCAATGAAGCCTTAGCGAAGCATCAGGAGTTTATTATCACAACAGATACCTATAAGAGACTAAAACAAAAGAGAGATTCAATCGAGGCTATAATGCCACAACTAAATGATTATCCTTCCAGTTGTAAAGATGCTTATAATGAGTTAGTATCAATATATGCAGATACAGATGAATTATTCAGATTCGCAGATGAGCCTAGGGGCTCTTTATCTACATACTCAACAAAAACAACAGACCTTTATCAAAAGATAGAAAAGTCACTGAAAGAATTTAAAATAAAGCATATACAAAACAAATAATTTAAAAGAGTAGTATAGTTATTGTAGCAGCTTATTGAATTTAAGACTATCAAAAGACAAAATAATAATTTCACTTCAAGAGCAACTTCAGAAAATACTGCTAGCAAATAGTGTTCAAAAGCTAGAAATTACTCTTTTGAATTATGAGTTAGAAAGGAATAGAACGAAGATCTCAAAATAGCGTTTTTGAACTAGCTTTGAAATAGTGACGGTATATGACAGCGATACCGTCACTATCGCAAGCATATACCGTCACTATCTTTACCGGATAGCGTCACCCTTTTACATGTTCAAATAATAATCCCGGGTTAGCGTCATATATTCCTCGCTATATTGATGACGAGCCAGTTCTGTCAATAGTTCTTCTACAATGCACTCTTGATTGGAAAAAGAAAAAGTAATCAAAACACGTTTCGGAATACCGCCGGGTTTAGTGATTACATTCAGTTGACGGACTGCATATAATTTCTTTATAGAAGCTATCTTTTTTACCCGTTCAGCTACATCTGCCGGAATCACCACTGTAAAAAATCCGTTTTCTGTCAATAATCCGCTTACTCCTTCCAACAAATCTTCATAGGTCAAAGAATCATTGTGACGCGCCGCGGCTCTCTGACGATCCGGACATTCCAGCGAATCGACAAAATAAGGAGGATTAGAAACAATTACGTCGAATTTATCCGAAGACCTGTATTTCCTAAAATCAGCCTGCACCACCTCTACCCGCTCCTTCCAGGGCGAACGAATAATATTTTCCCTGGCTTGCCCGACAGCCGCTTCATCTATTTCCAACGCTACAATATTTGCATCCGGCAAACTGCGTTGCGCCAACATTAAAGCTACCAACCCTGTTCCCGTCCCAATATCCAAAATCCGGTGCGCACTTTCAACGGAAGTCCAAGCTCCCAGAAGCACCCCATCCGTACCGACTTTCATGGCACATTTATCATGCCATACCGTAAATTGCTTAAATTGAAAATAAGGATTCGACATTTTATCCGTTTATCTTAAAGCCGTTTTATACTATTATTTTATTGCAAATCGCCAAAAATAAATAATAATTATGGAATACTCCCTTTACAAGCCGATATTTTGGCATTGTTTTTGTGTTTTTATTCTGCGCAGTGCTTTATTATTAGAGAGAATCAATTAACTTTGCAAACGATTTATGCATATCAATATGACATAAACTAAATTAAAACGAAAAAATGAAAGAAAGATATTTATTGGAAGATGGAGGCGATAACAACTTCTCGCTAATCACAGACTATGATGGGAACGATGAACAAGCATTTGATGTAAATGTGAAATCTGGTGAAATTCTTCCGGTACTCCCCTTACGTAATATGGTATTGTTTCCTGGAGTATTCCTGCCGATCACGGTAGGCCGTAAGTCTTCTCTGAAACTCGTACGAGATGCTGACAAGAAACATAAAGATATTGCAGTAGTATGCCAGAGATCGGCACATACAGAAGATCCGAAACTGGAAGATTTACACAATATCGGTACCGTAGGACGAATTGTGCGGATATTGGAAATGCCGGATCAGACAACAACAGTCATTCTTCAGGGAATGAAACGTTTAAGTCTGACTAGCATCATCGAAACTCATCCGTACCTGAAAGGTGAAATAGAACTTTTGGAGGAAGATGTCCCCGGCAAAGATGATAAAGAGTTTCAAGCCCTGGTGGAAACTTGCAAGGACTTGACAATGAGATACATCAAATCATCAGATGTGATGCATCAGGATTCGTCGTTTGCTATTAAAAATATCAACAACTCAATGTTCCTGGTCAATTTCATCTGCTCAAACCTGCCGTTCAAGAAAGATGAGAAGATAGACTTGTTGAGCATCAACTCATTGCGTGAACGCACTTATCACTTACTGGAAATTCTGAACCGCGAAGTGCAACTGGCAGAAATCAAGGCATCCATCCAAATGCGTGCCCGCGAAGATATCGACCAGCAGCAACGTGAATACTTCCTGCAACAGCAGATCAAAACCATCCAGGATGAACTGGGTGGCGGCGGTCAGGAGCAGGAAATAGAGGAAATGCGCCAGAAGGCAGAAAGAATGCGCTGGAATTTAGAAGTCAGAGACACGTTCATGAAAGAACTTGCCAAACTGGAACGCACTCATCCGCAATCTCCGGATTACAGCGTACAGCTCAACTATCTGCAAACGATGCTCAATCTCCCATGGGGTACTTATACAACTGACAATCTGAACCTTAAAAACGCAGAAAAGACGTTGAACAAAGACCATTACGGACTGGAGAAAGTAAAAGAGCGTATTTTGGAACACTTAGCCGTATTAAAGCTGAAAGGTGATATGAAATCACCGATTATCTGCTTGTATGGCCCTCCGGGAGTGGGTAAAACATCTCTTGGAAAATCCATCGCATCTGCGCTCAAACGGAAATATGTACGTATGTCTTTAGGTGGTGTGCATGACGAAGCAGAGATTCGCGGTCACCGTAAGACTTATATCGGTGCTATGCCCGGACGAATTATCAAGAGCTTGATAAAAGCCGGTGCGTCCAATCCTGTCTTCATCCTAGATGAAATAGACAAAGTCAGCGCCGACCGCCAGGGAGACCCTTCTTCCGCATTGCTGGAAGTGCTCGACCCGGAACAGAACACATCTTTCCATGATAACTTCCTGGATGTAGATTATGATCTCTCCAAGGTATTGTTTATTGCAACAGCCAATAACCTGAATACAATCCCCGGTCCATTGCTCGACCGTATGGAATTGATTGAAGTAAGCGGATACATCACAGAAGAAAAAGTAGAGATTGCCCGCAAGCATCTGCTGCCCAAAGAGCTGGAAGCCAACGGACTCAAAAAGACAGATATTAAACTTCCCAAAGATACACTGGAAGCCATAATCGAGTCATATACCCGTGAAAGCGGTGTTCGTGAGCTGGAAAAGAAGATCGGTAAGATTCTTCGCAAATCGGCCCGCCAATATGCTACGGACGGTTATTTCGCCAAGGCGGAAATCAAACCGACAGATTTGTATGATTTCCTTGGAGCACCGGAATATACACGCGACAAGTATCAGGGAAATGATTACGCAGGTGTAGTCACCGGATTGGCATGGACAGCTGTCGGAGGCGAAATCTTATTTGTAGAAACGAGCTTGAGCCGTGGCAAGGGCGGACGTCTCACACTGACAGGTAACCTGGGAGATGTGATGAAAGAATCTGCCATGCTGGCACTTGAATATATCAAGGCACACGCTTCTGTTCTTAGTCTGGATGAAGAGATTTTTGACAACTGGAATATCCATATCCACGTTCCTGAAGGGGCTATTCCGAAAGATGGTCCGTCAGCAGGTATCACAATGGCCACTTCACTGGCTTCTGCCCTGACTCAAAGAAAAGTGAAAGCCAACATTGCCATGACAGGAGAAATCACTCTTCGCGGCAAAGTGCTTCCTGTGGGTGGCATCAAAGAGAAAATATTGGCAGCCAAACGTGCCGGAATCAAGGAAATCATCATGAGTGCCGAGAACAAAAAGAACATAGATGAAATTCAGGATATTTATTTGAAAGGACTGACTTTCCACTATGTAAACGATATAAGAGAGGTATTCGCTATTGCATTGACTAACGAGAAAGTAGCGGATCCTATTGATTTATCTGTTAAGAAACCCAGCCAGGAATGACATTTGAGTTACAATATACAGACACTAAAAGTAATGCCCGTGCCGGTCTGATAACAACAGACCACGGGCAGATACAAACACCTATCTTCATGCCGGTGGGCACACTGGGCACTGTGAAGGGAGTACATCTGACCGAATTGAAAGAAGATATTCAGGCACAGATTATTCTGGGTAATACCTATCACCTCTATTTGCGTCCGGGACTGGACGTGATCGAGAAAGCAGGCGGGCTGCACCGTTTCAACGGTTTCGACCGCCCCATGCTGACTGACAGCGGTGGTTTTCAGGTATTTTCATTAGCCGGAATCAGAAAACTGCGTGAAGAAGGAGCCGAATTTCGTTCGCATATCGACGGAAGCAAGCACATCTTCACTCCGGAGAAGGTGATGGACATAGAACGGACGATCGGTGCGGATATTATGATGGCTTTTGACGAATGTCCTCCGGGCGACTCGGATTACGAGTATGCCAAAAAGTCATTAGGATTAACCCACAGATGGCTCGACCGTTGTATACAACGTTTTAACGAGACAGAACCTAAATACGGTTATAATCAGTCTCTCTTCCCCATCGTGCAGGGATGTGTTTATCCCGACCTGCGCAAGCAATCTGCAGAGTTTGTTGCGTCCAAAGGTGCTGACGGGAATGCTATCGGCGGTTTGGCGGTAGGTGAACCGGTAGACAAGATGTATGAAATGATCGAGATTGTCAATGAAATACTTCCTAAAGACAAACCCCGTTACCTGATGGGCGTCGGAACTCCTGTCAACATTCTTGAAGGAATAGAACGCGGTGTGGATATGTTCGACTGCGTTATGCCTACAAGAAACGGACGAAATGGCATGTTGTTCACCAAAGATGGCATTATCAATATGCGGAACAAGAAATGGGAAACGGACTTCTCTCCCATCGAAGCCGACGGAGCCTCTTGCGTGGATACATTATACAGCAAGGCTTATTTGCGCCATCTTTTCCATGCACAAGAGCTACTGGCTATGCAAATTGCCTCCATACATAATCTGGCATTCTATCTGTGGCTGGCAGGGGAAGCAAGAAAGCACATTATCGCTGGAGATTTCTCGACTTGGAAGCCGATGATGGTCAAAAGAGTATCAACTAGATTATAAGAAATGAAAAGCAATCGATTTATAAAACGGCTGGACTGGTATATCATCAAGAAGTTCTTGGGGACATACGTATTTGCTATTGCACTAATCATTTCTATTGCAGTGGTATTTGACTTCAACGAAAAGATGGACAAACTAATGGAGCATGAAGCTCCATGGGATAAAATTATCTTTGAATACTACATGAACTTTATCCCCTATTTCTCCAATCTGTTCAGTCCGTTGTTCGTATTCATTGCTGTTATTTTCTTTACCTCCAAACTGGCAGAAAACTCCGAAATTATTGCGATGTTCTCCACCGGTATGAGCTTTAAGAGGATGATGCGCCCTTATATGATTTCTGCCGCTATCATCGCCCTCGTCACTTTCACACTAAGTTCGTATGTAATTCCGAAAGGAAGTGTTACGCGTCTGAATTTTGAAGACCGGTATATCAAACCAAAGAAACAAAACTCGGTAAGCAATGTGCAGCTGGAAGTGGATAGCGGAGTGATTGCATATATCGACAACTATAACAACGCAATGAAAACCGGTAACCGCTTTTCATTGGACAAATTTGTGGATAAAAAGCTGGTTTCACATTTAACTGCACGACGGATTACCTACGACACCACCACCGTTCATAAATGGACGATCCACGATTATATGGTACGCGAACTGGATGGTTTAAAGGAAAAGATCACTAAGGGAGACCGGATAGACTCTATCATCAACATGGAACCTTCCGACTTTCTTATCATGAAAAACCAGCAGGAAATGCTGACCAGTCCCGAATTAAGCGATTATATCGCCAAACAGAAACGAAGAGGGTTTGCCAACATCAAGGAGTTTGAGATTGAATATCACAAACGAATCGCTATGTCGTTCGCCTCTTTCATCCTTACCATCATCGGTGTATCGCTTTCGTCCCGAAAAACGAAAGGCGGTATGGGGCTTCATCTGGGTATCGGATTAGGGTTAAGTTTCTCTTATATCCTGTTCCAGACGATTACTTCCACCTTTGCCGTGAACGGAAATGTGCCACCTGCCGTTGCAGTCTGGATTCCTAATATCCTTTATGCGGGTATCGCATTCTTCTTGTACCAGAAGGCACCTAAATAAAAGGTAGGCAAGCCTTCCGCAGTCTTCACGGATTCTATCCATAGATTGCCCCAAGGTTTTGGATGCACCGGATAAACGAAGAGTATAAAAGTAGAAGTTCCGCCTATTCTTGCTAATGCAAGTGTAGGCGGAACTTTTTTGTTGTATCCATTTCCTCTTTTGTCTATTCTCCATTGTTTTCACCTGACGGTGATTTGGAAAATCCCTCTTTCTCCTTACATTCTTAAAATCGTTAACCGACTTCTTTTACATAAGCAGAAAGATCAGCAGCAGAGATGTTTTTGGCTATAATTACACCATTTCCATCCAATAAATAGTTCGTGAATCCCCGGTTTAAACGGTACTTCTTAAATAAGCCGGAATCCTCGCCTTCTGTTTCCACGAAACAAGTGGGCGTAACTATTTGATCCTTACGAACGGTTTCCTTAAATATTGACTGATATTCGTCAAATGAAATAGAAACCATTTCCACATTATGAGAAGAACGAAGCGCATTGCTCAAACTTACATTTTGCATCCGGGACTGCGCGTCATAACTTGCCCAAAAACTTAGCAACACGTATTTACCTTTCAAATTTCCCAATTTAAAGGCGGGTTGCCCGTTTGACGTAGATTCGATTTTAAAATCAGGGGCTACGTCACCCTCACTCAAACCTCCGG
>ENA-ORRR01000800-ORRR01000800.1-human-gut-metagenome-genome-assembly--contig:-NODE-800-length-25929-cov-3.70743_pt1 | contig 25929 bp, 18 predicted proteins | sample MGYA00242182_ERZ509148 | MGnify/ENA primary metagenome ERZ509148 (study PRJEB26280, sample SAMEA2338674) | human gut metagenome | biome: human gut; feature: human-associated habitat; material: faeces... | reverse complement strand
CGGCACTGGTGGCATCCAGCTCGTCCAGGTCTAAGTCGATCTCTATCGTGTCATCTGGTTTTTGTTGGGACAAAAGAACAACCGTCTCAACATGAAACGTCGAAGGAAACATATCGACACAACAGACCTTCTTCACTTCATATCCTCTCGCCTGTAAAACTTCCAGATCTCTTGCCAGACTGGTCGGCTTGCAGGAAATATAAACCATCTGAGGCACATTGTAACGGATGATTTTTTCCAAAGCTTTTGGATTGATTCCGTCCCTTGGTGGATCAAGTACAATATAATCCGGCTTTTCTTCAATGCTGTCAATGACTTTGAGCACATCCCCTGCGATAAACTCGCAGTTATGTAAACCATTTAACTGTGCATTCTCTTTGGCAGCTTCCACTGCTTCCTCAATGATCTCCACACCGATCACTTTTTTAGCTACCGGAGAAAGCATTTGTGCGATCGTTCCGGTTCCGGAATACAGATCAAATACAATTTTACCATGTTCCGCAATATCTGCGTCTGTTCCGCTTGGAAGTGCATCTCCGATAAACTCTCTGGCAGTCTGATATAGCACCTCTGCACCCAGGGAATTTGTCTGGAAAAAGGAAAATGGTGTAATCTTAAAGCGAAGCCCTAGCAATTCCTCGTAAAAGAAATCCTGTCCATATAAAACATCCGTGCCTTCATTCGTCACGGTATCTGCCACATTGTCATTTCTCGTATGCAGAATACCTGTCATGGTACCTTTGTAATCTGCTGCAAGAAGAGCAGCTTTCCAGCCCTCTAATAATTCCTCTTCCGTTCCTGCAAATGCGTTTTCCTGTGTATTGTTCAACGTACTTTCAACTTCATCCATCTGTGCTCCGGCAATTCCCGGAAAATCCGTCTGCGTTGTAGTCACCAGATCTACTAATATTTCCCCTGTTTTGACTGCCTTACGGACAAGCAGATGTCTCAAATATCCGGTGTGACGCAGTTTATGGTAATAGGTGATATTTTTTTCACGAAAATAAGCAAGTGTGACAGACAGGATCTTTCTGAAATCCTCATCCACGATCTGGCAGTTTTCCACCGTCACAATATCATAAAAGCTTCCACGCTTATGCATGCCAAGTGCTAACGGTCCATCCTTAAATTCATCCCCAAAGGAAAATTCCATTTTATTGCGGTATCCGGTCTGCCTTGGACTTTCCTTGATTCCCAGAAACTGGTAATCCCGGTTTTCCTGATCGATCACATCATCCATTAATTTTTTTACCTGTTCTGCTTTCATCTCAAGCTGCCTGTCGTATGGAAGTGTCTGGTAAGTACATCCTCCACATTCCCCGGCATGGACACATCCTGTTTTGTCCCCTTCCAGCGGTGACTTTTCCAATACCTCTAAAAGTCTGCCCTCTGCTTTTCCTTTGCGGATTTTATTGATGGAAGCAGACACTTTCTGTCCCGGTATCGTATTTTTTACAATAACCTGTCTGCCATCCTCTGTTCTGATAATTCCCTTATTTGGAAAGTCTACGCGCTCGATCACGCCTTCTATGATTTGTCCTTTTTTCATAAATTCCTCGCATTTTTATTTCATCAACTATAAAATAGTCCATGATTCCATTGACATTTTATTAACTTCACAGTTTTCTATTTCTTTTATCTGTTACACAAGAAAAAAGGGCTGCATCCGCAGCCCTCCAGATTATTTTTATTCTTCTTCTTTTTTCTCTGCTGGTTTTGCCGGCTCTTCTTCGTCCTCTTCATCTTCGAAGAAATCGTCATCATAATCATCTTCAAAATCGTCTTCAAAATCTTCCAGATAATCTGGTGTAAAGAAACGATATACGCCATATACTGCTGCTGCAACTGCTGCAATAATACCGATGATTGCAAAAATCCATACAACCTTTGATGTTTTCTTTTCTTCTGCTTCTTTTTTGTTTAATAATTCATTCAACTTTGTCATATTGATCAGCTCCTCTTTCTTATTGAGTAAGTCGTTTAACTTTGTCGTATTGATGAAATCTTCCACCTTGTTCATAGTGTTCCGCTCCTTCTCTAATTTATACTTTTTAGGATATGCAAAACCTAAACGCAATACACACCAGAAAAATCTACGTGCACCGCTCATTGCTTACGCTCATTATATCATATCCTTTACTTTTCGAATATAAAAAATTTACATTTTTCAAAAATTTTATATATTTTTTAGAGTTTCGGATACACAAACGTCCCTGCTCCCAAATAGAATCAGATACGCTTTAATTTTGCAAAAGAGGCAAACATTTTTTTCACACCATATCCTTCGAAATCCACGGTCACCTCGTAATCTCTTCCGCCATCCATGATGTTTTTCACAACTCCTCTGCCAAACTTGATATGCGATACGGTGTCCCCGACACCATAGTCAAGCTCTGACTTTACAACACCCTTTGTGACAAGTGCCTTTGCCTGCATACTCTGTCCGGAAGGCTGCTGGCGCAGTGTTGTTCTTTTCGGTCTTGCTGTTGTCTGGTTCTGTAAAAAAGATGGGAAACTGCTCTCTTTTCCAAAAGAAGATTCTCTTGCAGATGCCGGCTTTCTCAGTTCACTGTCCAACAGTTCAGACGGAATCTCCCGAACAAACCGCGATACTCTATTATATTGCGTTTCGCCACGGATCATACGTTGTCTTGCACAGGTAATTGTAAGTTCTTCTTTGGCTCTCGTGATCCCCACATAAGCCAGGCGTCGCTCCTCTTCTAGATCCTCAGAAGAACTGTCCGAAGTGATGGACATATAACTTGGGAACAATCCATCCTCCATTCCGGCAAGGTAAACTTTCGGGAACTCCAGACCTTTTGCACTATGTAATGTCATTAAAACAACATAATCACTGCCCTCATCGAGACTGTCGATGTCTGCAACCAGTGCCACTTCCTCTAAAAAACCACTGAGTGTCGGATGTTCCTCGCCTTCCTCGTAAGCAACCACTTTGCTGATCAGCTCATCGATATTCTCAATACGCGCCTTTGCCTCTTCGGTATCTTCCGCTTCCAATTCTTTCACATATCCGGTTTCGTCTATAATCTCCTGCAAAAGTTCAGAAACGCTGATAATCTCTACTTTACTGCGCATCACCTGAATAAAATTCACAAATGGCTTGATCTTTGCAGCACTCTTGCCGAGTGTCGGAATATCGTCTGCCATTTTCAATGCATTATAAAAACTGATATCTGCCGCAGCCGCATAATCTGCCACACGATTTAAGGTTGTTGCACCGATTCCACGTTTTGGCACGTTGATGATCCTGCGGACAGCAAGATCATCTCTTGCATTATCGATCGTTTTTAAATAGGCAAGCAGGTCTTTGATCTCTTTTCTTGCATAGAAGTTCACGCCACCGACAATCTTATATGGAATATTGGATACGATAAATTTTTCCTCAAAAAGACGGGACTGTGCGTTTGTGCGGTAGAGAACAGCGCAGTCACCGTAATGATATCTGCCGTCCTTCACACAGGCATTGATATCCTTTGCGACATACTCTGCCTCTTCATAGCCTGTCTCAAACTGCTTGAAACCGATCTTTTTCCCCTCTTCATTGTCTGTCCAGAGTGTCTTTCTTTTTCGTCCCATATTGTTGGAGATCACTCCGTTTGCAGCATTTAAAATATTCTGTGTAGAACGGTAATTCTGTTCCAGTTTTATCGTCACTGCCTCCGGAAAATGTTTTTCAAAGTTCAGGATATTATAAATATTCGCACCGCGGAACTTATAGATAGACTGGTCATCATCACCAACGACACACAGGTTCTTATACTTTCTCGCAAGAATACTGATCAGTTCAAACTGTGCCGTATTCGTATCCTGATACTCGTCCACCATAATATAGCGAAAGCGTTCCTGATAGTAGTCTAACACCTGGGCATCCGTTTTAAACAATTCAACCGTCTTTACGATCAGATCATCAAAATCAAGTGCATTATTCCGCCGCAGTGCATCCTGATACTCTCTGTAGATCTCAGCCTGTTTCCGTTTCGCAAAATCCCCGGAAGCAGCCGCCCGGAGAGAAAATTCCTGTGGATCTACCAGTTCATCTTTTGCCTTGGAAATCGCAGCAAGCAGACTCCGCTCTTTGTAAATCTTGGTATCCACATTCAGACGCTTACAGATATCCTTCATCAGTGTCTTCTGATCATCGGAATCATAGATTGTAAAATTAGTGTCAAACCCGATGCGGTCAATATGACGTCTTAAAATGCGCACACAGGTAGAATGAAACGTTGATACCCAGATGCTCTCAGAGCCATATCCCACAAGCTGGTCGATTCTCTCACGCATCTCACCTGCCGCTTTATTCGTAAAGGTGATTGCCATAATATTGTATGGATTCACGCCCTTTTCTTCAATCAGATAGGCGGTTCGATGTGTCAGAACCCTCGTTTTTCCGGAACCTGCACCCGCCAAGATCAAAACCGGTCCCTCCGTGTGAAATACCGCTTCTTTCTGCTGTTCGTTCAATGTATCATAAATACTCATAGAAATCTCCATTTCCGTTGTTGTTTGTAATATTCAATCCCTTTTTTATTACAATATCATATTCCCATCTATTGTAACACATTATCCCTGCTTATGAACAGTAAAATCGAACATATTTTCTTTTTTTAACAATAAAAATAACCGTCCTTTGCGTCAGAAAAAATCTACGACCGTCCACATTCAAATTCATACAATTAAATTCAATTGTATCTTGTCATCTAGTTTTCAATACTATATAATCTGATGTAGAGAATATGATTGAACCAGTAAGAGTAAAAGCAGGTAAAAAAATGAATACAAAACAATTTTTAAGTGATATATTAGATGAATTTAACAAAATCGACTATGTAAAACCGGAAGATATCCCGAATATCGATCTTTATATGGATCAGGTGACAACATTTATGGATTCCCAGCTTGCCACATCCAAGCGGCATGAGGACGATAAGATTCTGACTAAGACCATGATCAACAATTATGCAAAAAACGATCTTCTTCCTCCGCCGGAAAAGAAAAAATATTCCAAAGAACATGTGCTGACTTTGATTTTTATCTACTATTTTAAGAGTATCTTAAGCATCAGTGACATCCAGAGTATCTTAAATCCGATTACGGACAAGTATTTTGGAAAAGGCAGCTCCGAGATGAGTCTTGAGGATATCTATAAAGAAGTGTTCGGTTTAGAGCATCAGGAAACCTTAAATATCATGAAAGACCTTGCAAAGAAGTTTAACACCTCCATGAAAACTTTTGAGGGAATGGAAGGTGAGGATGCAGAGCTTTTACGGACATTCAGTTTTATCTGCATGTTAAGCTATGATGTCTACCTGAAAAAAACAATTATCGAGCGCATTGTCGATCAGATGCTGCACGAAGAAAAAGATCCTTCCAAAAAAGAAAAATAAAACCCGGTGCTGAATGGAACATTGTCTATACCAGACATGATCCGTGCAGCTCCGGGTTTTTCTTTCTGCTCCGTTTTTACGCTTCGTTTGTCTCTGATGCTGCCATTCTGGCAAATACCATGTCATATCCGTCATTTCCATAATTTAAAGAACGGTTTACACGGCTGATGGTCGCTGTGGAAGCACCTGTTTTCTCTGCAATATCAAGATATGTTTTCTGGTCACGTAACATCTTGGCAACCTCAAATCTCTGTGATAAGGAAAGCAGCTCATTCACAGTGCAGACATCTTCAAAAAAAGTATAACATTCTTCTCTGTTTTCCAGGCTTAAAATCGCATCAAAAAGATGGTCTACTGCCTCAGTCCTTAGTTTCTTGCTCATTTTACTTTCTCCTTTTCATAAATCAAAATGATATCATTCTCTTTTTTATTGTCAGAAATTTCAAATCTATACATATTTTAACATAGTAAAGTTTTAAAGTAAATACCTGTTTTACACACTAAAGCGTTACAGACGCGAATTCTATAATAGTCGAATCGTGACGAAAAAGCAATACTTTTTTTCATATTGGTTATAACTATAATTTATACCTGACAGTATTCTGTTATTCCTTCAAATAATCTGTCAGAAAAGCAATCAGGTGCTCCATCTCCTGCTGTGTACCAATGCTGATGCGCAGATAATTATCAATTCTCGGCTTTGAAAAATAACGCACGAAAATGTTATGCTCCCGGAGTGCTTCAAATATTTCTTTTGCAGGAACTCTTTCATGTGTTGCAAAAATAAAGTTGCTCATGGAGTCCCCAAAGGAAAATCCAAGCTTTTTCAGTTCGCACTTCGTCCATTCCCTTGTAGCGATGACTTTCGCACAGGTTTCCTCAAAATACTCCCTGTCCCTTATTGCCTGCACGCCAAGTACAAGCGCTGTCTGATTGAGCGTGTAGGAATTGAAAGAATATTTCACATCATTGATATACCGGATCAGCTTTTCATTTCCCATCGCGAAGCCAAGCCGCATACCTGCCAGGGAACGCGATTTTGAAAAGGTCTGTACCACGAGAAGATTGTCATATTTTTCGATCAAAGGCAGCGCAGACACCCCGCCAAAATCAATGTATGCCTCATCCACAACTACGATCACATTGCGGTTGTGTGCAATGATATCCTCGATCTCTGAAAGCGGCATCAGGATTCCGGTCGGTGCATTCGGATTTGGGAACACCACGCCGCCGTTTTCCCCATAATAGTCCTCTTTTCTGATCTGAAAATCATCATCTAACGCTTTTGTCTCAAATGGGATTCGAAGCATATCTGCCCACACATCATAAAAAGAATAGGTGATATCCGGAAACAGGATCGGCTTTTTGCTGTTAAAAAACGTCATAAATATCATGGCAAGCACATCATCAGAACCGACACCGGTAAATACCTGACTGCTCCTGATCCCGTAATAATCTGCGATCGCATCAACTAACACTTTGCAGGTCGGTTCCGGATAAAGCCGCAGCTTGTCTGTTTCAAAGTTCTTCAGTGCCTCTACCACTCCCGGTGCGGGCGGATATGGATTTTCGTTGGTATTCAATTTGATCATGTCCGGCTGGTTTGGCTGTTCTCCCGGAACATACGGTTCCACCGTTCTTACATACTCTTCCCAGTTACTCATAAATTTTACGCTCTCCACTCTCTCAATTTTCCTGATATATTTCACAAATTCATTACAATCTGCTCATTTCCGAGTCATTTCATTCAGTATACAATCCGTAATCTTCTGCCAGTTTTTCAAACGCAGTCAGGGCATTTTTCACCGTCTCATGGGAAACACAGTAAGCAAGACGGACATAGCCTGCACATCCGAATGCGCTGCCCTTTACCATGATGATATTGTATTTTTTACCTGCTGCAACAAATTTTTCTTCGTCTGCATCCGGAGATTTTACCCACATATAAAAAGCGCCTTCCGGTTTGATGCAGTGAAAACCTAGCTTTTGCAGTCCTTCGTATAACATCTTTCTGTTTTCATCATAAAATGCCAGATTGGTTTTCTCATCCAGACATTTTGCAACTGCTTTCTGAAGCAGGGATGGCGCATTCACAAAGCCGAGGGTACGGTTGGATACAACAATGCCGTCAATGACCTGATCTGCATTTTCCACCTCATCCGGAACAACCACATATCCAATACGCTCACCCGGAAGGGAAAGGGATTTGCTGAAGGAATAACCTACAATTGTATTCCTATAGTATTTCGTCAGGAAATCCTCTTGATTTCCATCGTAGACAAGTTCACGGTAAGGCTCATCGGAAATCAGATAAATTTCGTGTCCAATCTCTTTTTCCTTCTTTTCCAGAATCTCAGCCATCTTTTTCATGGTTTCTTCATGATAGATCACACCTGTCGGATTGTTTGGTGTGTTCACGATCACTGCCTTGGTCTTTTCATTGATCGCTTTTTCAAATGCCATCAGATCTGGCTGGAATGTTTCAAAATCCGGTGCCACTTCCACGACTTCCGCATCAAAATTGGCTGCATAACTCTTGTACTCTCCGAAATATGGGGCAAACACGATCACCTCGTCACCCGGATCTAAGATTGTTTTAAAAATAATGTTCAATCCTCCCGCTGCTCCCACTGTCATCACAATATTATGGGAAGTAAATGCAGTTCCAAAACGCTTGTTTAAGTTCTCTGCAACCGCCTGACGAACATCCGGGTAACCGGCGTTGTCCATATATCCATGTAAAACCAGCGGATCGGTCTCATCCACCAGTTGCTTAATTGCCTCGTTCAATGCTGCCGGAGCCGGTGTTGCAGGATTCCCCAATGAAAAATCATACACGTTCTCTCTTCCCACCCTGGCGGCAAGTTCATTTCCCTCTACAAACATTGCACGGATCGCAGAACTTCCCTGCAATGCCTTCTGTATTTTCTGTGAAATCATATTCTCTTCCTCACTGTTTTCTTACTCTCGAGTCATTTTTCTGCGGTCTGCACCGTAAATGTGCAGATCCACGGAACAATTATTACTTTACAACAATACTGTATGAAAGTAAATAGATAAAAAAAGAAAACTGCCACAGGACATTTTCCTTACGGATACTGCCCCGGACAGTTTTTGTTTATTAAAAATACTCCCCTGTATTTTTATGCATTGACGGTATCTACGAACTTCTGGAACGCTTTTCTGCCTTCCTCTGTGCATTTGTAAACACCTGCGTCCAATAAAACTTCTTTGAACACAAGACCGATTTCTGTCTGAATGATCTCATGTAATTTTTCCGGTGTGATCTCACCTTCCAGGCCGCTTCCTGCCGTAAATCCATACTTCGGCAGAAATTCCTCCACCCAGTCTGCATGTTTTGCAAGAACTTCATCCTCACGGATTTCTGCGCCGTCTAAGATTGCCTGCTCTAATGCAGCCATCTCATCTTTTAATCTGGCTGGAAGCACTGCAAGTCCCATAACCTCGATCAGACCAATGTTTTCTTTTTTGATATGATGAAGTTTTGCATGTGGATGGTAAACACCCAGCGGATGCTCCTCCGTCGTGATATTGTTGCGGAATACAAGATCTAACTCATAATCATTGCCGCGTTTTCTTGCGATAGGAGTGATCGTGTTGTGTGGTTCGCCCTCTGTCTCTGCAAAAATAAATGCATCTTCATCCGTATAACCTCTCCATGCAAGTAAAATCTTATCTGCTAGTTCGATCAGGCGCTCTTTTTGTGATGCGCTGATACGGATCACGGACATTGGCCATTTTACGATTCCGGCTTTCACATCATCAAATCCTTTGAAGGTCAGCTCTTTTTCGACCGGTGCTTTTGCCATGGCAAACTCATAATGTCCACCCTGGAAATGATCATGGCTCAAGATAGATCCTCCAACAATCGGAAGATCCGCATTCGATCCGACAAAGTAATGTGGGAACTGCTCTACAAAATCCAACAGTTTTCCAAAGGTTGCTTTCTCGATTTTCATCGGTGTATGCTCTGCGTTAAAAACGATACAGTGCTCATTGTAGTAAACATATGGTGAATACTGGAAAAACCAGTCACTGTGGTTGATCGTTACCGGAATGATCCTGTGGTTCTGTCTTGCCGGATGGTTCACACGTCCTGCATATCCCTCGTTTTCTTTGCACAGAAGGCATTTTGGATAACCGCTCTGTTTTGCAAGCTTGGCTGCTGCGATCGCCTTCGGATCTTTTTCCGGTTTGGAGAGATTGATGGTGATATCCAATGTTCCAAACTCGGTATCTGCAGTCCATTTCTGGTCTTTTTTGATACGATATCTACGAATGTAGTTTGTATCCCTGCTTAATTTGTAAAAATAGTCAGTTGCCCCCTTTGGGCTGATCTGATAGAGTGCCTGGAATTTTTTGATCACTTCACTTGGTCTTGGCACAAGCATGCCCATGATCTTTGTATCAAATAAATCTCTGTATGTGATCGTGTCTTCCGGCATCAGTCCATCTTCTGCCGCATAATCGAGCATCTCATTTAAGATGTCTTCCAATGCTGCCTCTGCACTCTCCTGCGTCATCGGAGTTCTCTTTGCATAGGCTGCTGCCACTTCATCTTCTAATTCATCCAGATGAAAAAGTTCTAACAGGCGGTTAATGGTAAATCTCCTGTCTTCCGGCTCTACCAGCCCGGTCACAAGGCCATATTCTGTCAATTCTAAAATTCTTTCCTGAATCATTGTGTTATCCTCTTTATTTAAGAATTATTAATCCAATTTTACTGGACCGTCACCGATCTCAACTACATAGAAATCAGCAGCGTAACCGATTTTATCTTTGTAAGCAGCACCTACTTTTTCAATAAAGGAATCCACTGCCTCATCCTTTACGATGCTGACGGTACATCCACCGAATCCTGCACCTGTCATGCGGGAACCGATCACTCCGTCTACTTTCCATGCCTCTTCCACCAATGTGTCAAGCTCGATACCGGTTACTTCGTAATCATCACGAAGGGAAACATGGGAGGCGTTCATTAACTCACCAAACAGAGCAACATCGTTATTCTTTAATGCTTCCACTGCCTTGATGGTTCTCTGGTTCTCATAAACCGCATGTTTTGCACGTTTTACCCTGACAGGATCTTTGATCGCATCTTTGTACTGTTCAAACTGTTCCTCCGTGAGTTCACCAAGGGAATCAATTTTAACAACTTTCTGGAGTTCTGCCAGTGCAGTCTCGCACTCACTTCTTCTCTCATTGTATTTGGAATCTCCAAGCCCACGTTTTTTGTTGCTACAGGAGATCACGATCTTTGCATTTTCCAGTTTGATCGGTGCATACTCATATTTTAAAGTTGCTGTGTCAAGGAAAATCGCATGACCTGCTTTTCCCATTGCAATCGCAAACTGATCCATGATACCACAGTTTACGCCGTTGAATTTATTTTCAGAGAACTGTCCTATCAGCGCAAGATCCTGATTTGTTACGTCAAATCCAAACATATCTTTTAAAATATATCCGGTCAGAACTTCAACTGATGCAGAAGAAGAAAGTCCGGAGCCGTTTGGAATATTGCCAAATAAAACAAGATCCATGCCCTGCTCTACTTTCATTCCCTTCTCGCCAAACGCCCACATAACTCCCTTTGGATAGTTCGTCCAGTCAGCTTCTTTTTCCGGCTTTAAACCTTCTACTGAGGACTCGATCACACCGAGCTGCTCAAAATTCATGGAATAGAAACGAAGTTTCTTATCATCTCTTTTTCTTGCCACACCATATGTACCAATAGTGAGTGCACAAGGGAAAACGTGTCCTCCGTTGTAATCGGTATGCTCACCGATCATGTTCACACGTCCCGGTGCAAAATAAACACCGATTTCACCCTCATCCCCGAATAACTCTTTAAATTTTGCTAATACATCTTCCCAGATCATAAAATCCTCCTTGTTTTGCGAAGCAAAATCCGAACCCTTGTGAGGAGAGGATTTAGCCTCCTTGTTTTGCGCTTCTGCGCATCTTCCGTTTCCTGTTACTATCACATTATCATGTTCGTTTTTACATTGCAACCAATTGACCGCAGACTGCAACAATAAAAAAGAAAGATGCAACATTTTTACATGTCACATCTTTCTTGAAATTAGTTTTCTTCTAACATAACCTTACATTAAGTATCACGGACGCTGTCCGTCTTTTTCCACATTCTGCTTAAACAAAGCCAGAACCTGCTCTGTGATAATGTTCCGGATTTCTCTGTTTGGCACTGCAAGTCTGAATCTTTTTGTATCAACTCTGCCTTTATGCGTAAGATATCCCGCCATGAAAAGTGTACTCCAAAGGTTATCCATGGATGCATACAGTTCATTATAAGTCAGATCCTCACGTATATCTTTTTCTACGATTTCACCATTTACAAGTCTCTCTAAGTCTGTTTTTGCCAGCCCCTTTGCTGCTCCTGCACTTTCTATAAAATGTTTCAGCACATCGTTTCCACTGGTATTGGTCCAATAATTCTCCGGTGGAAGCATTCAATGTCTTACCAAACCGACGTGGACGCGTGAACAGATTGACCTCTCCCCAGTTATTTAAAAGCTGCTCGATCAGACCGGTTTTATCAACATAATAAAAACCATCTCTGCGGATTTTTTCAAAATTTTCAATTCCAACAGGTAATTTTATAAATTCTGCCATAGCTGCCTCTCCAAACTATTTTTTTGCAATTTCTACTTAAGTATAACAAATCTATCGCATAAATGGTAACGTTAAATGTAACTGTATGATAGGCGATGAACTGCTCTTTATTTGGAATATAAGAAACATAGCGCGAAGCAAAGATATTGTTAGGCAAACCGCCGAGAGCATATCTTATGCGTTCTGTTTTCTATATGCGTAAAGATATTCCTGTGCTTTTTGCAGTGAAACATTCAACTTTTTTTGAAGTCTTGCTAAAATATCCTCCTCGGAAAGTCCAAAGTCATTCCCCATTTCAATAATACCTTTTGCCTCTCCTTCATTCCATGTTTCCTGAAATACACTGACCATACCTTTCTCTCCTTCCCCAATCAATTCATTATAATCAATTTTTCCATTCATAGTGCCTGCTACTGTCATAATAACAGCTTTGTCTACCTTATGTTTTCTTGTATAATCTATTGCTTTTTCTTTTTTTCCATCTGTTCTTCCACTTCTGCTTAAAAGAATTTCAAGCAGATTAAATAAATCCTGATTATTTACATTATGCAATACCAGATTATTTTTTCCGGCTTCCACCAGATGTATTTTATAATCATTCACAAATGTTTCCATTGCTTTTGGAATATTTAGCATCCCATGCAAAGATACTGCTCCATCCCACGGCTTCTCACCATAATAGATAACGATTGTAATAACAGGAATAAATTTATCTGTTTTCTTCATTCCCGACAGATATTCATCTTCTGTTAATCCTTTTTCTTTTTTACGCTTTGCCGCATTGTCATCATACTGCTTTTTGTATGTACTATAATCATATCCCATCACTCTTAACGGCATTGCATAATGGATACATTCCTGTCCCTCCAATCCAAGTATAACAAATTCAGCATCATAAGTGGTAGATTTTTTTCTGATTTTAACGTTATCTCTTGCTGCCACAATACTCTGTATATACTCCTTGTGTTCTAATACCAAAGATTCCTCTGTATCCATATCTTCTAATTCTTCCGGTTTTATAACCTTATTTCCATTAAATAAAACTGCATTAAAAATATCTGCAAACTGTTCGTTATTCCGCCAGTAATTCTTTACTACAGTATCTGCTTTCAATACTTTTTTTCCCATATATAATTGCTCCTTCCTATATACCTGATATTTCAGGAAAATAGTTTCGTCGCTTTTTGCACTTGCAGTTTTAACTGGATTTTTATGCAGACCTTGCACCCTCAATTTGATAAAAAAGATTTCCTTATTACCATAACTTGTATCGAAAAAATTGTCAATTTGTTTTTGACATAACATAAATATAGAAAAACAGCCCCTTTTTCACAGGGACTGTCCTTCTTGTAATTTTATTTTCTTATCACTTTATTCCACATCAACCTTCACCTTCGGTAAATGCCAGATATCATCCACATATTCCTGAATCGTTCTGTCGGATGAGAACTTGCCGGAATGTGCAGTGTTTAAGATAGCGCTCTTTGCCCAGGCGCTCTTGTTCTTGTAATACTCCATGATCTTCTTCTGCGCTTCTGCATAAGAACGGAAGTCTGCAAGAATGAAGTAAGTATCCGCGTACTGTGTGCTGTGTGTATTCAGCAGTGAATTGTACAGGTCACGGAAAAGTTCGGAGTCGTTCGGTGAGTAGAATCCGTTCACTAACTGTGTCAGAACTTTGCGGATATCCTGATCCGTGTTGAAAATCTGCATCGGATCATAATCACGGTTATGCTCATGTGCGATGACTTCGTCAGAGCTCATACCGAAAATGAACATATTATCCGGTCCTACTTCCTCGTACATCTCTACATTCGCACCGTCCATCGTTCCAAGTGTCAGGGCACCGTTTAACATGAACTTCATATTACCGGTACCGGATGCCTCTTTACTTGCAGTTGAAATCTGCTCGCTGACATCTGCTGCTGCAAAGATCCACTCTGCATTGGAAACTTTGTAGTCCTCGATAAATACCACTTTGATCTTATTATTGATACTCTTATCATTGTTGATCACTTCTGCAACGCTGTTGATCAGTTTAATGGTAAGTTTTGCATTTTTATAACCGGCTGCTGCCTTTGCACCAAAAATGAATGTTCTTGGAACAAATTCCATATCCGGATGCTCTTTGATCTCATTATAGAGATACATAACATGAAGGATATTCAACAGCTGACGTTTGTACTCATGAAGACGTTTCACCTGCACATCAAAGATGGAATCCGGATCTACATCAATTCCATTGTGCTCTTTGATATATTTTGCAAGGCGCACTTTATTCTGGTGCTTGATTTTCAGAAACTCCTGCTGTGCTTTTTTATCATCTGCATAAGGCGCAAGTTTCCTGATCTGGGAAAGGTCTGTGATCCAGCCTTCTCCCACATGCGCTGTTACCCAGTCAGCCAGAAGCGGGTTCGCATGTGCTAAGAAACGTCTCTGTGTGATACCATTAGTTTTGTTATTGAACTTCTGCGGCATCATCTCATAGAAATCTTTTAACTGCTCTTTTTTCAAAATCTCAGTGTGCAGTCTGGCAACACCGTTGACAGAATAACCTGCAACGATCGCAAGATGCGCCATTTTTACCTGACCATCATATAAAATTGCCATTTTTGCAATTTTATCATTGTTGCCCGGATACTGCTCCTGGATCTGTAAAACAAAACGGCGGTTGATCTCTTCCACGATCTGATATACACGCGGAAGCAGTCTTTGGAAAATCTCGATCGGCCATTTTTCAAGAGCCTCAGCCATAATGGTATGGTTGGTATAAGCAACACAGTGGGTTGTGATATCCCACGCATCCTCCCAGCTTAAGCCTTCCTCATCCAGTAAGATACGCATTAACTCTGCAACTGCAACCGTCGGATGTGTATCATTCATCTGGAATACTGCTTTCTCCGGCAGCTTATGAATGTCGTCATGATGCTTTTTAAATCTGGCGATCGCACGCTGTAAACTTGCAGATACGAAGAAATACTGCTGTTTTAAACGAAGTTCTTTTCCCTGAATATGATTGTCATTCGGATAAAGGACTTCCACCAGATTACGAGCAAGGTTTTCCTGCTCTACTGCTTTGTTATAATCTCCTTTATCAAAGGAATCTAACTGGAAACCTTCCTTAGGCTCTGCATCCCAGATCATCAGCGTATTTACCATATGATTATCATAGCCTACGATCGGCATATCGTATGGGATCGCCATAACGGACTGATAGCCTTCATGGATAAATCTGATGTTGCCATTTCCCATGTCTTCGGTACGGACATAGCCGCCGAATTTGATCTCGTAGGAATACTCCGGTCTGCGAAGTTCGAATGGGTAGCCATTCTTTAACCAGTTATCCGGTACCTCTACCTGAAAACCATCCGAAATCTGCTGTTTGAACATACCATAACGGTAACGGATAACCCCAGCCGTAAGCTGCGTATCCAAGTGTTGCCAGTGATTCCATAAAGCATGCTGCAAGACGTCCAAGACCACCGTTTCCGAGTGCCGGATCCGGCTCCTGATCTTCGATCACGTCAAGATTCAGTCCGATTTCTTCCAGTGCTTCTTTCACTTCTTTGTAAGCTTTTAAATTGATCAGGTTATTTCCAAGCGCACGGCCCATCAGAAATTCCATTGACATATAATAGACAATCTTTGGATCCTGATCGTCAAATGCCTGCTGGGTTGCCAGCCAGTCATCGATTACAACGTCTTTTACGACATAGGATACTGCCTGGAAAATTTCCTGCTGGCTTGCTTCTTTTAACTGTTTGCGGTACATATGACGGACTGTCTCTGTTACCTCATTGATAAATTTTTTCTTATTGAAGACTGCTGCTGTTTTAGACATTTCCTTATTCTCCTTTTTTTACACCTAAAAGAACGGTTTCCCCATTAATATTCCATTCTTTCTGGTATCCATCCACACTGCCAGCTACAACATCAAGTCCGAGTACATCTGCTTTGATCGCATCACCATATTTGTCAAAGATTGCAGCTACTTTGTCATCTGCCTGATAAGAGATCATGATCTTATCCATCACTTCGAATCCTGCTTCTTTTCTCATAGTCTGGATCTTGCTGATGATCTCACGCACAAATCCTTCTTCAATTAACTCCGGTGTTAAGTTGGTATCAAGGACAACGGTTACTGTATTGTCCCCCTCCGTTACATAACCTTCCATCTGTGTCATTGTAATTAACAGATCTTCCTCTGCTAATTTTACATCATCACTGACAGACTTCAAAGTGATAAATCCATTTTCCTTTAACTCTGCCATAGCAGCGTTTCCGTCAAGCTCTGCTAAAGCTTTCTGGATCTGTCCTAAATATTTTCCATATTTTGGTCCTACAGTACGGAGCTGTGGTTTGAATGTATAGCTTGTGTAGGAACTTACATCATCGGTAAAGGAAACTTTCTTTACATTCAGCTCATCCTCGATGATTTCTTTGAAGTACTCTGAAAGTTCAAATGGAGCTTTGACAAACATATTTCCGATTGGCTGACGGTTCTTGATGTTTGCTGCATTACGGCATGCACGGCCCATAACCACAATCTTTAATACCTCATCCATATTTTTCTCTAACTCTTTGTCAATGTATGCTTCATTAACGGTTGGGAAGTCACATAAATGAATACTTTCCGGCGCATTTTTATCAATGCTGCACACAAGGTTCTGATAGATTTCCTCTGTCATGAACGGGATCATTGGTGCTGCACATTTACAGATCTCTACTAACGCTGTGTAAAGTGTCATGTAGGCATTGATCTTATCCTGCTCCATTCCTTTTGCCCAGAAACGTTCACGGGAGCGTCTTACGTACCAGTTACTCATATCGTCCACAAACTCATCGAGTGCTCTTGCAGCTTCCGGGATTTTGTAACTGCCAAGGTTATCATCCACAGCGCCGATTACGGTATTTAATTTGGACAGTAACCATTTATCCATCACGGATAATTTATCATATTCCAGTTTGTATTTTGTTGCGTCAAATCCGTCAATGTTCGCATACAGTACAAAGAATGCATAAGTGTTCCATAAGGTACTTAAGAACTTACGCTGTCCCTCCTGCACTGCTTTTCCATGGAAACGGTTTGGAAGCCATGGAGCGCTGTTGATGTAGAAATACCAGCGGATCGCATCTGCTCCGTAAGTCTCTAATGCATCGAACGGATCGACTGCATTTCCTTTGGATTTGGACATTTTCTGTCCGTTCTCATCCTGTACATGTCCTAAAACGATAACGTTTTCATAAGGAGCTTTATTAAACAGTAAGGTGGACTCTGCCATCAGGGAATAGAACCATCCGCGTGTCTGGTCTACCGCCTCGGAAATGAACTGAGCCGGGAACTGCTGTTTGAACAAATCCTGATTTTCAAATGGATAATGGTGCTGTGCAAACGGCATTGCTCCTGAGTCGAACCAGCAGTCGATCACTTCCGGCACTCTGTGCATGGTCTTGCCACAGTCAGGGCATTTGAAGGTCACAGCGTCGATATACGGTCTGTGTAATTCCACTTTGGCATCATCCGGGTTTCCGCTTTTCTCTGCTAATTCAGCGCGGCTTCCGATGGACTCCTGATGTCCGCAGCCTTCACATTCCCATACATTTAAAGGAGTTCCCCAGTAACGGTTACGGGAGATTCCCCAGTCCTGAATGTTCTCAAGCCAGTCACCAAAACGTCCTTTACCGATGGATTCCGGGATCCAGTTTACAGTATTATTATTACGGATCAGGTCATCTTTGACAGCTGTCATCTTGATGAACCATGACTCTCTTGCATAGTAAATAAGTGGTGTATCACATCTCCAGCAGTGTGGATATTCATGTTCGAATTTTGGTGCGTCAAATAATTTGCCCTGCACATCCAGATCTTTTAATACTTCAGGGTCGGCTTTCTTTACAAATAATCCGGCATAAGGTGTCTCTTCTGTCATCTCACCTTTTCCGTTTACAAACTGTACAAACGGAAGATCGTACTTACGTCCAACATTCGCATCATCTTCACCGAATGCAGGAGCAATATGAACGATACCGGTACCATCAGACATCGTTACATAAGTATCACAGGTAACAAAATGTCCTTTTTTGTGCTGTTTTGCTGCCACTTCTGCTGCACATGCATATAACGGCTCATATTCTTTGTACTCTAAATCTTTTCCGGTGTAAGTCTCTAATACTTCATATGCTTTGACACCTTCCTCTTCATTTCCAAGCTTTCCTAACACTTTGTCAAGAAGTGCCTCTGCCATGTAGTAGGTGTATCCGTCTGCAGCTTTTACTTTGCAGTAAGTCTCATCCGGGTTCACACAGAGTGCAACGTTGGATGGAAGTGTCCACGGAGTTGTGGTCCATGCGAGGAAATAAGCATCCTCTCCGACAACTTTGAAACGTACCACTGCGGAACGCTCTTTCACGGTCTTGTAACCCTGTGCAACTTCCTGCGAAGAAAGTGGTGTACCACAGCGAGGGCAGTAAGGAACGATCTTGAATCCTTTGTATAACAATCCTTTGTCCCAGATCTGTTTTAATGCCCACCATTCGGACTCAATAAAGTTGTCATCATAGGTGACATATGGGTTTTCCATATCTGCCCAGAAACCAACGGTTCCTGAGAAATCTTCCCACATTCCCTTGTATTTCCATACAGATTCCTTACATTTTTTGATGAAAGGTTCCATACCGTACTCTTCGATCTGCTCTTTTCCGTTTAAGCCGAGCATCTTCTCTACCTCTAACTCAACCGGGAGTCCGTGTGTATCCCATCCGGCTTTACGCGGAACATATTTTCCCTTCATAGTCTGGTATCTTGGGATCATATCTTTGATAACACGTGTCAATACGTGTCCGATATGTGGTTTTCCGTTTGCAGTCGGAGGTCCGTCATAGAATGTGTAGGTCTCTCCCTGTTTGCGCTGTTCCATTGATTTTTTGAAGATGTCATGATCTTCCCAGAACTTCTCTGTCTGCTTTTCCCTGTCAACGAAGTTCATATTTGTTTCAACTTTGTTATACATGTGATCTTTCCTCTTTCTTCATTTTACTGATGCACGTCAGTTTGTTCTTTTTTTTGCAGCCGCACGGCTCATGCCTAACGTGCAAAAAACCCCTTCTTCCTGTAAATAGGACGAAGGGGTTATATTCGTTGTACCACCTAATTACAATGTACAGATTTTATAAAAATCATATACCCGTTCCCTGTAACGTAGGAAAAACGTCAGTGCCTACTCTGTAAAAACATTTTGGACTGCGACTGGGAAGTGATGTTCATTCCTAAGATACTCGCACCGGTTCACACCATTCCCGGCTCTCTTTGCCTTTCTCTTAACAACTACTGTCTTCGTCATCGTCTTTTCTTTTTCACAATGAACCAACCATTGCTTTCAATCTCCTGTGATTATACAGAGATTTCCCCGAAAAGTCAAGATTTTCCACCTATCTTAATGACTTTCGTTTCGTCCTGCTGATCACATCGATAAATCTTTCGCGGATGTTCTGGATCATCAGATCTTCCTCCCGGTCATTTCCGTCAAACGGCACAAAACCGCCTGCCATCGTAGCATGCCCGCCACCGCTTCCGATGCCTTTTAACGCCTTGCTTATAATTTTTCCGGCATCTAATGTGGGACGCTCACTCCGCACAGAAATTTTGATTCCTTCTTTTTTTCTGGAATAGACCACTGAAAAAGAGACTTCCACCAATGCAAGCATAAAATCTGACACACTGGCGATCAGAGCCTCCGGGCAATCCCTTCCGGTATCTGCAAAACTGATATTCTCAAACACCTCAATGCTTGAGATCGCCTTGGAATACGCCATCAGATCTTCAAAATAGAGTGTGCTGTTCTCTAAGAGATAAATCATATCCTGATCGCACAGGTCAAACATGCGCCAGATCATTTCCATATCCATTTTGCATACGCCTCTCGACAATTTCTGCGTATCCATACGGATTCCAAACGTCAGCGCTGTTGCAATTCTTCGATCCATCGGTATTTCATTTTCAAAAAAATATTGTGCTATGATCGATGCGCAAGCCCCGACACCCGGCCGGATATCCGTAAACCGGTACTCCGTTTTCTCATAAACCGGATGATGGTCGATGCAGATGATCTCATCCCCGGTCATATCGATAATGTTGGAATTGCCCTTCTGCGCATCTACCAGGATAACCTCGTCGTCCTCCGTGAGTTCACTGTCAATATTCTCAATATTTACCAATCTGATGTCCAAAATCTCTCTCAGCTTGTCGGTACTGTAACGGTCGATTTTCCCCTTATAGCAGATCGTTGCATGAATCCCCCGAAGCTTTAACAGTTCCTGCAGTCCGAACGCACTTGCGATGGCATCCGGATCCGGAAAATTATGTGTCTGGATATAAACATGTTCTCTGTTGATCTGTGTTACTAACTCATCTAATTTTGTCATATGATAAATCCTTATAATTTCTTACCGCAGAGCAAAATATTGGTCTGCTGTCTCTGTAAGTTCCTCAAATGTATGGATTTCCGGCACGTCCGCTGCAATTGTTCCAAACCCATATGCTGCGTGGATGAACCCGACACCTGCGTGGCAGCTGGCATCATAATCCCCCTGGATATCGCCGACATACACTGCCTCTGTCAACCCGTTCCGGTCTGCTAATAGTCTGATATTATCGCCCTTCTGTTTCAGATTATTTCCATAACACTCTATATCTTCAAAGTATTTTCCAAAACCGTAATGATCTAAAAATGCCTCGATATAACCGCTCTGACAGTTGCTCACGATGTAGAGCGGATACTTTTCTTTCAGTGCAGAAAGTGTCTCCTCCAATTTGGGATACAAAACTCCACCATGCTCTCTCAGGTAGTCATTTTCCATGGAGCAGCACTGATCTAACAATTTCATGCGCGCCTCTTTTTCCAGTTCCGGGAAAAGGATGTCGGCGATCACATCCATGGTCTTTCCCATAACTCCCTGAATATCCTGCTCCGTCAGTTTTTTATCGACAGAGCTGTCCTGTTTTATGGCAAGATTCCATGATTCTGCAACGTTCGCTGCCGAGTCCCACAGCGTTCCGTCCATGTCAAAAATAATTCCTTTTTTCATACTTCTCCTTATCTATCCATTATCCACAAAAATTTCTTTTTTAACCAAGATTATAAACTTTTGTATATTTTTCTTTGAAATAACGAATCAGCGGTTCTGCTGAAACTTCTTTGCCGCAGACGTATCTGATCACTTCTTTCGGGCTTCTGGTAGAACCATACTGATGAATCTTCTCATTCAGCCATTTTGTAATCTCACCGATTCTTCCCTCCGCGAGCAGCGCATCCACAGAGCCAAGTTCTTCCTCCAGACGATCTAAATACATGCCGTCATAAATACTGCCAAGCAGATAGGATGGAAAGTAACCAAAAGAACCGTCAGACCAGTGCATATCCTGCAAAATTCCTTCCGCATCATCTGCCGGAGTAATCTGTAAATATTCCTGCATCTTCTGATTCCAGAGTGCCGGAAGTTCCTCCACTTTCACATGGTCGCGGAAAATTGCCTTCTCGATCTCATATCTTAAAATAATATGGAAACAGTAAGTCAGTTCATCTGCCTCTGTGCGGATAAAACTGTTTCTCACATGATTGACTTCCTTATAAAATTCATCCAACGAAACGTCCTGAAGCTGTGGCATTTTTTCCTGCACTTTTGCATAAACCGGAATCCAGAAATTCTTATTTCTTCCAAGAATGTTCTCATAAAAACGGGACTGGCTCTCATGGATTCCCATATAACTGCAGCTTCCCGCTACCGTTCCGTCATAATCCGGATTCACATTCTGCTCAAAAATCGCATGACCACCCTCATGGATTGCCGAATACATCGCACTGAGCGGATCATGTTCATAAAAATGATTGGTCACACGCACATCCTTTGACGAAAAATTCAGTGTAAACGGATGTGTAGATTCCCCGGTTGTTCCTCTGTTCCAGTCAAATCCGATATAACTCAGCAAAAGCTTCTCCACTTCCTTCTGCGCATTCCTATCAAATGAAACATGAAACTTGCTGTCATCCGGCTGTTTCGCTGCAAGCACTTTCTGCACCAGAGGAATCAGCTCTGCTTTTAAATCTTCAAACAGGCTGTCCATCGTAGCGGAATCCATTCCTTTTTCATACTGGTCTAACAGTGCGTCGTAAACTTCTTTTTCCGGATCTGTGTAACCGGTCATCTCCGCTGTCATATCGATCATTTTCTGCAAATGTGGGGCAAAAATAGAAAAGTCTGCTTTTTCCTTCGCTTCCTCCCACGCATTCTCCGATTCCGACTGTGCTTTCACGAAGCTTTCATAAAATTCTTTTGGAATTCTGCGATTTCTGTCCATATCTGTTTTCATTTTATTTACAACAAACTTCCACTTATCGTCAAGCTTTTCAAACTCTTCCGGCTCTGCCAGTGTATCCAATAACGTTTTCAGTTCATCCGAGGTCGACATGGAAAACTGCTCCGTCGAAAAATAAGTGAGTGCATCGCTGTGTCCTGCAAATCCTTCCTTTGGAGTGTTGGTTCTCATATCCCAATACAATAATGTGTTCACATGGTTGAACTGTTCCATTTTCTCTAAATATTTCTGTAACTGTTCTAACTTATCGTTCATCATAATCCCCTTATATTTTTCCGTAATCCTGTTATCTGATTAGTGGTCGTCATAACAAAAACCATGCAGGTATTTTTCACCCACATGGTTTTATCTTATCACATAATATTTATGCTGTCACCCGCTGTTTCCGAAGAATGTTCCATGTGATCGCAGCTACAACAATTGTTAAGGCAATCACCAGAGCCACAATTCCCTGTGGCGTGAATTTTCCACCCAGAAACAGCCCTAATTTCGCAAGTTCACCGGAAAGCTTTTCATTCTTTGCAATATTCATGGGAACCAGACAGATTATCATCCAGACCGCCCATAAAATCCATAACACTTTCATGCCATATCTTAAAATAACTGCGCCGAAAAACATTTCCACTGCTGTAAATACGACCAGGACACCTGACAGATAGTTCCATGTAAAAAAGTTTGTCAGGTCAATTTCCATAACCGCCTGTGGAAATGCATTTTCCAGCAAAAGCTTCTCAACTACACCAAACACAACGATCTCAAGTTCCAGCACTGCGATCTCCAGCAGATTAAAAAGTACATAGCCTGAGACAAAGCTTTTTCTGGTCGCACCCAGGGAAATTGCCATGTTAAAATCCCCCATGAAAGAAAAAGTAATCCCAAATAAATGCATAAAGGCAAAGGCGATGAACGCCAGCATAGTTCCGGCTGTGGCACAGGTATTCTCTTTTGCCACATTCATCACGATAAATACAACGATCAGACCAATTAAGTATCCCACAGCAGTAATTCCAAGAAATTGCAAAAGCTCTGCTTTCCGCACCTTACACTGAATCAAAAAACTGTTCATTCTTTCCGCCTCCCAACTTATGCTTTCACTTCGTAATGTCTCATTTCACGGAAAAGTGCCATGACACTGACTGCATACAACGCAATGCTGACAATCGCTGCTATCGCAAGCAATGTCCATACTACATTCGTCTGTATTCTGTTGATCCACGCCATGATCTGGTCAATAAATCCAATTCCTGCCACAATACCGATGACTATACCTAATACCACCATGACGATTCCTATAATCATTCCTTTCATTCCGAAATGCATCTGTGCAACCGAGACAAGCTGCCCGATCGCTGTCATGAATATAAACAGAACTGCGATCAAAGCATTCAGCTTTCCATTGAACTTTCCACTGCTCATAATCCCTGCAAATACCAGAATGATATAGGCGCTTACTACATAGACCACACAGAAAATCTGTGCGCCAAAGACTGCCTCCCTTCTTCCGGAGCCAAAAGACAATGTCAGCGGAAGATAAGATCCCACATAAGAAACCGGTCCGATCATGGCAAATAAAACGCTTATGATCCCGCCATAAAAATAGGCTGTTTTCCAGAAATCCCCAAATACCCTGCTGCTTCCCATATTAAACAAGAATCCATATACAACCATAAAAATCAACATCATGCCGGTCAGCTGCAATCCTGATTTTCCCCAGAATCGAACATTTCTCTTAATAATCCTGCTCTCTGCCATGTCTACTCCTCCATTCCGCAAAGGGATACAAACAATTTTTCCAGATTGAGTGCCTGTATGGTCACATCATAGCCTTCTGGCAGCTTCTGTCCTTCCTCCAAAAGGATCGTCACACTCTTGCTTCTTCCCATCTTCTCTTCATGATGTCTCTCATAGCCTTCCGTTGCCTGATCCACAACTTCTGCAAGACCACTTACATGGTAGCTTCTCTCCAGAAGTTCCTGCGTATTTTCTTTCAGCAGCACCTCGCCATTTTTGATCATGACCACTTCTTCCATCAGGTCTGTTGCTTCCTCGATAATATGTGTGGAAATAACGAAGGTACGTCCGGTCTCTGTATATTCCTCCATCAGTTTATGGTAAAAATAATCACGCATTACAACATCAAGGCCTGCCACCGGTTCATCCATAAACGTAAAATCGGCTTTGCTTGCAAGTGCTACGATAATCGTCACCATGGACAGCATACCTTTGGACATTTTATTGATACGTTGTTTTGTATTCAGTTCAAATTTTTTGATCAGTTCCTCCGCAAGTGCCTGATCCCAGTTTGGATAATAATAGGACGCAGTTTTCAGATAATCTTTTACTTTCATGCCGCTCACGCCGCTTCCATAGAGATTGATGGACAACTCTCTGGAAAAGCAAATGTGATCTAACGCCTTGCGGTTCTCCCATACATTTTCACCATTCCATGTCACAGTTCCTTCGGATGCCGGATTCTGTGCGGACATAATGGATAACAATGTCGTCTTTCCTGCACCGTTTCTTCCGATCAGTCCATAAATCTTTCCTTTCTCCAATGTGAGATTGATATTCTTTAACACCTGTTTTTTTCCATAAATTTTACCAATACCATTACATACGATTGATTCCATGAATCATCTTCCTGCCTTTCTTTTCACAACTTTAAAATACATTTTCCTGTATCATTCCTCTTATTTGCATGATTCCATGCTTCCGGTATCACTGTTTTCCATCCGGACAGCTCCTTACTCTTCATTGCTGGATTGTATCAACTGAATGACTTCTTCTTTTCCAAGTCCGATGCTCGCTGCTTCCTCTAACAGTTTTTTTACATAGTTATCATAAAATTCATTCTTTCTCCGGCTTAAGATTGCCTCTTTCGCACCTGCTGACACAAACATCCCAATCCCTCTTTTCTTATATAAAACACCTTCATCCACCAAAATATTCACTCCTTTGGCTGCTGTCGCCGGATTAATGGCATATAGTTTCGCCAGTTCATTCGTGCTCGGCACGCGTTCCTCTTCCAGAAGAATATCCCTTAAAATATCTGTCTCGATCATCTCTGCAATCTGCAGATATATGGATTTCTCCTGCGTCAAAATCTCATTCATGCATGATATACTCCTTTCTTTCCAGAAATTATTCTGTTGCTGACAGCTTTTCAAATGCGCTTATCTGTCCTCTTGTTTTTTGTTTGTTATGTGGTTCATTACTTATGTAATTAACCATAGCACTATGGTACTTTGTTGTCAATACATTTTTTCAAGATAGGAATTTTACCGGAATTTTACTTAGGAACTGCCGTTTACAGGTGGTGTTATGGATTTCCTGAGGTTATGTTGTATTGCATGCCAACAAAGTGTATAGAAATATAAAAAATAGAACTGTTTGTTTTCAGGAGCGCTTCCGCTTGTTGTCGCTGGCAGCGGTACTAAGAAAGCATCCATCGTGATTTCAAAATCCAATTACATTGGCTTTTGAAATCGCAATGTCTGC